>ERZ827108.1167-NODE-1167-length-37203-cov-16.663616_pt1 | contig 37203 bp, 36 predicted proteins | sample MGYA00519921_ERZ827108 | MGnify/ENA primary metagenome ERZ827108 (study PRJEB31778, sample SAMEA3449258) | human gut metagenome | biome: human gut; feature: human-associated habitat; material: faeces | place: United Kingdom | collected 2010/2012 ...
CCGCAGGAAGCTTGGATACGCCTAGGCGCGGTCCAAGAAATCGTCCGCACCCCCGTTCGGCTGTCAAAAAGGCCTAATAGTTGCCAATAGTGGCTAGTTGGCAACGGATTTGGGCTATTAGTTCTAACGGTGCCTATACTATGACCCCACAAACGGGACACGGTTTTCTGCCCGCACGAGGTTTTAAAGTTTAGCTGGAACAATCCGGCAGATTGGAGCACAGAACATGAGGTTCGAACGCCTCATGTCGCTCAAAATACGTCTCCTCAATTGCGCAAAGGAGAACGGTATTTAGCGACAAGGAGACAATGGAATGATTTGGTTCACCAGTGACACGCACTTCGGGCACGAGAATGTCCTGAAGTTCACGGACCGGCCGTGGGAGACGATTTGGCAGATGAACGATGCCATCGTCGACAACATCAACGGCAGGGTCGCCGTGGATGACGAGCTCTACATCCTGGGGGATTTCTCATTCAAGATGACCGCCCAGGACGCATACGGGCTGCGTAAGCGGATCGCCTGCAAGCGCATCCACCTCGTCCCGGGAAACCATGACAAGGACTGGACCCAGCCGGCGGTCGCGGGCGCGTTCACCGTGGAACCGCCGATCTGCGTGCTCAAGATCGACGGGCAGAAGATCGTCCTGTGCCATTACCCCATGGCCGACTGGCAGGGCATGAGCCATGGATCGTGGCACCTCCACGGGCACATCCACAGCGGCGGCGGCGCGTACAACGAGTTCAACCGCAAGCAGGGGCTCCTGCGCTACGACGTGGGCTGCGACGCCAACGGGCACTCCCCGGTGAGCCTCGACGGGCTGAGGAAATGGTTCGCCGGGGTCGACGAGCCGTGCGGCCGGGTGAAATGGCCCTGGTGGGTCAACGAGACCGGTGACAGGCAGGTCGAACGCGAGCTGGCGGCTTACAAGCGGAAAGAGGCGATCCGATGACGGTCTATGTGACAGGCGACATCCACGGTGGGCTCGACATGCAAAAGCTCCGCGACTGGGAGCTTGGGGATAGCCTTGGCAGCGACGACTATCTGATCATCGCCGGCGACTTTGGCTTTCCGTGGGACTTCTCTGCCGAGGAATGCGCCGATATCGCCTGGATGGAGTCGCGCCCCTACACGGTTCTCTTCGTCGACGGCAACCACGAGCGCTTCGACCACTGGGCGGAGCGCCCCATGGAGCCGTGGCACGGCGGGCTGACGCAGCGCCTGTCGGATACTTCGTCCATCCGCCGCCTCATGCGCGGGGAGGTCTTCGAGCTCGACGGGAAGACGGTCTTCACCATGGGCGGGGCGACGAGCGTCGACAGGGCGTACCGCATCCCGTACAGCTCGTGGTGGCCGCAGGAGCTGCCGGACGAGCGCGATTTCGATGACGCACGGGCAAGGCTCGACGAGGTCGCCTGGAAGGTCGACTGCGTCATCACCCATACCTGCTCGACGCGCATGCTCTCGCCGACGCTCTACCCGGACCCAGGCTGGGAACGCCCGGATGTGGACCGGCTGACCGGATTCCTCGACGAGCTCGAGGATCGTCTGGACTACAAGCGCTGGTATTACGGACATTTTCACCGAGACGGCAATCCGGACGAACGGCACACGGTGCTGTATGACCGGATCGTGAGGCTCGGGGACAAACTCCTGCCGTGGGGTGCGTGCTGATGGCTATCTATGTGACGGGCGACGTGCACGGCAGGGCCGAGCACGGGTCCAGCCGGTTTGCCTTCAAGAATTGGCCGCTGGGCCGGACTCTGACGCGCGATGACGTGGTGATCGTGGCCGGCGACTTCGGCTTTGTCTGGGATGGATCCAACGCCGAGAAATACTGGCTTGACTGGATCGAGTCGAAGCCGTGGACCACGTGTTTCGTGGACGGCAATCATGAGAACCACCACGCCCTGGCTGAGCTGCCGGTGCGGGAGTGGAACGCCGGGCTCGTCCATGAGGCGCGACCGCACGTGCTGCACCTGATGCGCGGAGAGGTGTTCGATATCGACGGGCTCATAGTCCTTGCCATGGGCGGCGCCACGAGCAACGACAGGCAGTATCGCAAGGAGGGGAGGAGCTGGTGGCCCGAGGAGATGCCGAGCGAGGAGGAGATGGGGCACTGCCGCGCCTCGCTCGACCGCGTGGGCTGGAAGGTCGACTACGTGGTGACTCACGAGGCTCCTGCCGACCTGGCAGAGAAGCTGTGCCGGGAGCGCGAACGCGAGTATCTGGACGACCAGCTGCAACGATTCCTTGCCGAGCTCGACGGGCAGCTCGGCTACCGCGCCTGGTTCTTCGGCCACTACCACGACGACGAGTGGCGTGACGACAGGCATCGCCTTATCTACCGAGATATCGTGCCGATCGAAGATGCTGCGCCCGGTTCTAGGAACCTTCTGGAAGCGCTCTAGAAGGTTCCTAGAAATCAGCAGCCTGACAGGAGAAGCGCGGGGCTACTCGCCCCTCATCTTGGTCATAACCTCGACCTTGGCCTCGGCCACGGCCGCACGCTGCTCGGAGGCGGCGAGGCGGTCCTTGAGGGCGGCGACCTCGGCCGTCAGGTCGCGCTGGGCCAGGAGCGTGTCGGCTTGGGCTTTCAGTGCGGCGTCACGCTCGCCGCGCAGCTGCTCGATCTCATCGACCATGGCCTCCGCCTCGGCATGGAGCTGGACGACCTGCCTGCCGAGCCCCTTAGCACGGGAGAGGTACCTGACGCTCGCGGCGTGGAGCTCGTTGTTCTCGAGTTCGAGTCTCGCGGTATCGAGCTCGAACTTCTCCTCGATAAAGGCGACCCGCTCATTGCAGTCGGCCTCAATCTTTTCATTCCGATCCGTCGCCTCGACGAGCTTGCGGTTGAATTCGTCAAGCTGGGCCCTGAGCAGCGCGTTCTCGGTCCTGAGGTCGGCCGTCTCGAGCAGTAGCTTCTCCCGCCACGTCGCCTCGGTCCGATCGGCGGCCTCCTCGTGGACGGACTTCACGCCGTAGATTTCCCTGATTTTTCTCTCGTCTGCCATTGCGGCACTCCAATCAACAACGGCATGGCTCCGCCATGCCAAACGGCTAGGAACAATGCACGGCCGCTGTTGATTTGTAGTCATCCTGCGATCGGTGAGTTCTAAAAAGGCGTCTCAGGTCATGCGTTCACGCAGGGTTTCAGTTGGAGAAATACCGCACTCTTATATAGTAGCGCCGCCGCACTCGAGCTTATTAGACAGATCGCGAAACGATGGGCGGGTTCATTTCCTGACGCCCACCAATCTGCGTTCACGGAGGATGCGATACAGGGTCGATTTGGAGATGCCTGTGGCGGCGCAGATGTCGGGGATGGGCGTCTCCCGCGCAAGGTAGAGCTTCACGGCGGCATCCGCCTTGACGTCCGCGATGCGCGGGCGGCCACCGACGTTGCCACCATGGTTCCGTTTTACAGCGATGCCCTCGGCCTGGCGCTGCTTAATCAGATCGCGCTCAAGCTCGGCTGTGCAGGCGTGGGTACCCAGCACGAAACGGCCGAAGGCGGTATCGAGGTCGACCGGCTGTTTCAAGGAGGTTAGCTTCACGCCGAGATTTCGGAACATAAGGTCGTAGTTCAGCAATTGCCTGGTCGATCTGGTCAGGCGCTCCCAGGACTCGACCACCACTTCATCGCCGCGCTTCATCTTTTTGAATAACTTTTTCTGTTGCGTGCGGTCGCCCTCGCGTGCGCCAGTCTCCTTGTCTTTGAAGATGCGCTCATAGGCCACGCCAGCGTTGACCAACGCCTCGATTTGCCTGTCTAGCTTCTGATCCTTCGTGCTCACGCGAGCGTATCCGTATCTGGTCATTTTCAGCCTCCTGCCTTGTCTTTTGATTTTCTCATGGGAATGCAAGGGGAGGTTTTGGCACTGGGTTTTGGCACTCGCCGTCCACGGCATCGAGGGTTCGGTTTTCGGGTGCCGCGCGGCATACGTTTTGAGACTGGCAAGCTGTTGCCGGCTCGAGAAAGCCGTGCAACACGCGTTGGACGACCAGAACATCCCAAACAAAGGCCTGTCGGTCCCACCTTCAAGCCCAATAGCAAAATGTGCATCAGCGGATTTGCAGCGATACAAGTCTCAACCGTCACCATCACACCGCAGCGCGCCTAGTCCCACTCATCCTACTGCAAATGTCCCAGAACGAGAAAACGACCAGCTTAACATGCCAACCTTTATATCCGCACGCGCGTAATTCAACTCATAAGGACCGGCTGTCCCTTGCCTGTGACACAATCTCAAACGCACAGAACAGAATCATCAGTCCAATCATCGCATAAGAGGCAGCCGAACCTTCAAGCACTATTCCACAAAGAACAATCTCCGCGCCGCCAATAAGAACTGTTATCAGGCGCTCCGCCTTTTTGCTCTCGCCGCTCGCATAAAAAGGCGGCAAAGCGCACAAGATCACATATAGCCCGGGAAGGGAATACAGGATCGATAGTCCAAGTCCCCCATCAACCGCAGTGTTTTGCGTAAGAATCAACTGAACCCAAACGGCAATTATCACTGAGCAGGTTGTCGATAAAAGAAGACTAGAAATATAGCACGCAACAAAGTCCCGTCGCATTCGAACAGAGAAATCCGCGAACTCCCTTCGCCGCGTGGAAACAATAAGGTACACAGAAATTGCAATAGAACCAATCAGAGAAAACAGCGGAACAACCAGCAATTCAAGCTTATTACCCCATCGATCAACCACACCCCCACTCCAATGAGCGGGAATTGTATCAGGGAGGACTGACCAAGCCGCCCATAGAATCAGAAATGGAAGAATAGAGAGGATGAAAGATGATAACACTGCAGTAATTTTTTTTGAGGTTCTCATCGATTCCGCATCTCCTTGCGCGCCCACATTCCACTCCGCCTTAAATCAAGTATACGTTTGAGACTGGCAAGCTGTTGCCGGCTCGAGGACAGCGGCCCGGTGCACCGGGCCGATCGATAGCGGACTCAGGTTCACAGCGCAGTTTCTTAGGGCTCGCATATATAGGAAGACTTGATCGGCAATCGATTTTAATGAAGTCGACAGCGCATGTCAGAGCTTTCAACAAACCGCAGGTAAATCCGTATACCAAAAATTGGTACACGGATTTACCTGCGATGTTCATGCTTGGTCAAAAGCCCATCAAGCGATATATCCATTATTTTAATGCGCGCGCCTGAGCTTTTGGCTGAAGTGGCAGTCCGACCGCCGGCAGGCGGCCACGCTATATCCAAAGGGCACGCCTACTCCCAGTGCCCGGCTACGTCGACGACCCAGTGCTGCCCGTCGAGGTTCTGCTGCAGAGCTACATCAGGGACGTCTTATTGGGGGGACGACCACATGGAACCCCGGGAGATCAAGCTGTACGGCTGATCCATCCGTCAACAACATGTCAAAGCCCCAAAACCCAACAGGATCGCGAACGAGGGGATGAATTGACCGCCCGGGTATTTGCGCCCGGGCGGTCAATTTTATCAACCATGGGCGCGATTCTGTGAGGCCATTTTTCTGGCATCCGCCGTTTGCTCCGGTCTCAACGCACCCATCGACCGTTCAGTAATCTTTGCGAACGCGACCACGTGCGCATTTGTCGAACAATCAAATGTCTGACAATGTCTGACGGAGCTGTCAGACATTCACGCACGAACAGGCGAGCTTCGCGAGCGATCGTGGGCAACTAGTAGCCCCATCTGCGTCTTTGACGCAGGTTCGACGTCTGACATCTTGAATGTCTGACGTTGAACGAAGCTGGCGTGCAAAATGGCCTCACAAGGCCATTTTGCACCGTCTCAGGGGCACGATTCAGGATTTGCCGCTGCGTCCGTTATCGTAATAATCTCCCACAGGCACCACCGCGCACGCCGCCGTGCCCGTGTCTTTTATCGTAATAATTCGAAATCTGGCGCCTTTTCCTCCTTGTCCGTTATCGTAATAACAAGGCGCGCGAGTGTCTTCCCCCGGTCCAAGGGCGGAGCCCTGGCAAGCGCCGAACCGCCCGGGTCGGCGGCAGACTTGTACACACATTTACGATGGGGGTACAAGTCTGCGTCTCTTGCGGGATCTCTCGTTTATCGGTAGAAAATCGAGGTCAGAAGATGGATGAGTTCTTGAGTATTGAAGATCTGCGGTGGGAGTTCGGCGCATCGCGAGCATGGATGTACAAGTATCTGGCGCCGCATATCAAGTCAATCACCGTGAAGTGCTCGACCGACGACGGCGAGCGCCTGTGCAAGCGTTATAGCCTCGATGATGCACGGCGCGTGGTCGCCGAAAAGGCTCGAGCCGAGGTCTATTCCGTGCCCGTTAAAGCGGACCCCGGAAAAAGCAGCTATGCTCCGTACCGCCGCCCGCGGCGCGTGCGAATCAAGACGAGCGTGTACATCGCCGAATATATTGTCGGCTTCGGCCATCTCTGGCAGATCGACGAGATTGCAGAGGAATACTGCGATAAGCGCTCAAGAGAGGCGGCATATCAATTCATCTACCGTAACGCCTGGATCGCAATCGTGTTCGGCAACAAAACTTTCTATATCCCGAGGCGCACTACACCGCAATTCGTGGCGGCAGCAGTCGAGGTGTTCGGAGACGCTGCCCACACCGTCGAATACGCTCGCGGTGGACATAAAAGTGACGCCGCGGAATAGCGGAACTATGTAACAAATGAATAAGTGAACGGCGTAAAAAGTGAAAAACCGAACTACGTAATATCGACAATACGACATAACGCAATAACGCCAAAGCGGAATAGCCGCACTATGTAACCACGTAATAACAGAACTATTGAACATCGGACTATTCGGTCCTGAAATCTGTCCGCAAGAGTCGTACGCTGCCGTACAAAATGCCCGGCAGCGTACCGCCGCAAGCGGCGCACGCTAGGGCTCTGCCCTAGCACCCGGCACTCGCGGCGTTGGCTCATTGTTCTGCAATTCAACAGTTACGTTTTTCAGTTTTGTTGTTATCGCGTAGTTCGGTAATTACACAATTACGTAGTGTCGTAATTGCTTTGTTCGGTTGTGTCGCAGTTCGGATATGAACAACCGCCGCAGGCGCCGGGTACTAGGGCAGAGCCTTGGCAGTACGCGGACGGCCGAAACGCAGTTTTGTACGGCAGCGTACGACACTTGCGGGCGAGTTCCGGCTATGTCATTGCTGAATTACGACAAAACGCAACAACAGAGCTGTGTAACCGCGGCATAACTGATTTACAGACGATACGAAGAACGTAATGAATGAACTAGTGAACTGCGACACAACCGAAAAAGCGAACAGTTATAAACCCAAAAAACGCATTGAAACAGGCGAGATGTTTTAAATCTCAGCCCACAAATCGAGAACAGTAGCGTCCCGACGAACCGTGGCAAAATAGTCGCAGTAGTCATAGGCATCATCGGGACTGCGCATCACGGCAACAAGATCTCCGTTGTGCGCATCAACAACTGCATGTCGAAATCCCATCGTCTGACGCATCATCCGGTTGCGCCGCCGCTCGATCTCGATCGCATCCAGCAGGAGGTGGCCATCTGTATGGCCATGAAGGGCGAGCTCCATATTCTTCGGGTGACAGTCGTTAATCGCGAGTATGGATCAGCTCGCGCAGATTGTTTTTGTAACTGTAAGAAGAAGAGCAAGAAGAAGCACTAGGGCCGAGCGCCACTGCAAAGGGAATCTCATCCCGCTTCAGCGTAGGATGAGCCCCACCAACAAGACCTTCGAGCTATTTCACTTCAAACCTTAAGAGCCTTCTCTCCGGCAGATCGGTCATCTTCATCGTATAAGTCCCGGGAAAAGCCTTCTCAAAACGGACGGTTTCGTAATCTTCAAAGTAATCGTTGGTGTTTTGCATCATAAATGGGACAAGCAACTCGTTTTCCGCTCCAACCTGCACGGCAAATGCTGCAAATCCGTCTAAAGCCGGCATTGCCTGCGCTATCAGATCGGTATTGACCATAAAGTCATAGTTTGGCGCGTGCTCCGGTACCAAATGCCAAACATACGTTTTGATTCCGCCTTCGACATTGTCCTTATTCCTGACACGCATCTTTACGGCGATAACACATGTGGTGTCGGCGTCCTTCAATTTTGTTTTCGTATCCACGATGCCATATTTTGAATAATCATCATGCGCACGCTTGAGATACTCGCGCGGCGTGAGCAGCTCCGCCCCGTCTATACAAAACGAATACCCATCAGTCGCCACATCCTTCGACCCCAGAAACGCCCCATCCATCGAGAGCCATTCGCCCTCTGCATAGTATTTCTCAGGAATGACTGCCCGATTTCCGTTAACGACGCTCATCCTCATGCCCGCAAGGCCAGTAACAGCACAGCCGAAAAGCGCGAGCATCGACCTTCTCGTCCACAGGGCCTTCTTCATCGTGCTCACGACCTTTCCCGAACGTTCACAACGGCGCCATCGCGCATGCAATAAACTCTATCGGCAAGCTCCGCGAGCACTTCCCCGTCATGGCTAGACAAAAGAACCTCACGGCCCGCTGAAGCTGCCAGCGAGATGACGCGCTTGAGCATTTCAACGCCCGCTTCGTCGAGAGCATTCGTTGGCTCATCAAGAACAAGCAGCTTCGGCTTTTCCATAATTGCCGCAGCTATTCCCAGGCGCTGTTTCATGCCGAGGGAATATTTTCGATACTTCTTCTTATCGTCATCATCAAGCCCCACGAGCCGCAGAGCAGAACGGATATCCTCATCGGTAGCGACACCTTTGATCTTGGCAATGAGATCCAAGTTGTCATAGCCAGACAGGTAGCCCATAAAAGAAGGCGTTTCGATCAGCATTCCCAAGCTTGGCGGAAACGAGATATCCATCCCGAGCCTTTGCCCATCGATAACAATTTCGCCCTTAGTTGGTTTAATAAGTCCGCAGACCGCTCGCATGAGCATGGTCTTGCCCGAACCGTTTATCCCCTGAAGCCCGACCACAGTCCCAGGTTCAACCTCGATGGACACGTTACGCAGAACATCGTTTTTTCCCATGCGCTTCGATACGTCCCTAACGATTACGCTCATATCTTGTCCCCCTTTTCTATAAGGTCGGCCCTTCGAAACCACAGTCCACCCAACGATAGGCATAGCGACATAATCACAATTGAAAACAAGCCACTCGAGCCCGCCGCGATTCCTTCTTTGACAATTCCACCCCAGCGCAACAACATTAAGGCGTTGCCCAACAGTGCCCAATGCCGCGCATATGCCGAGCAGATCAGGTAGCTCATTACAACTACAAACGAGACTGACGACCCAAGCACAAACCCGACCGCCGTCTGCGCAAACGAAAGCGCCTCGAAAGCAAGAAAGAGACCTACGAAAAACGGCAGCGCATCTGCCTCGGCAGCTTTGAGAAACCACGGCGCCAAATTAGCCAGCTGAAGCGACTCACCATGGACGACCGCGCTGAACGAGGCACCCACCATCAAGCTCCAAATCACAACAGAGCAAACCATCACGAGCAGCGAAAATGCCGTTACCGCCGCCACCAAGATAAAACGCGAAACCCACCAAAGGGTTCTTGCCCGACATCGAACAAGCGCTTGCAAACCAAACCCGTGTAACGATTCGGTCGGATAATCGAGTGTTGTATAGAGAATAAGCAGAATGAGAAAAAGCCATCCTAGCGGAGGCACAAACATGACCCCGGGCCTAGGCTCAAACGGAGCAGATCCGGCAAACACGAGCGCAAGATTATCCGCAAACCCCAAGGTATCCGTTCTAACCCCATACACAGAAGACAATCCATAGGCGTATACCAAGTTCGCAACGGTCACTGCCGCAATTGCAATAAAAGTGATGATGTTCTTCTTCAAAACGGTCCTCAGGTCCGCGGTGACCAGCCTAAACAGCATCAGACCACCTCGCGCCTTTTTAAGAATCTAGCGGAAATCAAAGAAAAGACGAGCAACAAAGTGATTTCCGCAAACCCCGCTCGAATGTCGGGCCAGTTATTTAGCGATTCCGACCTGATGCTGTTAAGAATGTTGCAGTTAAAGCCAACGCATGAAAGGACGCGAAAAATCCAGTCGTTAACAAAATGCCATGCAACCATAATCAGATATGGAACGACCATCGCCTTGATTCTGCTGCGAAACACAACCGACAGACCGGTCACGGCCATGGATAGAACCCCCAGCGTCACCGCATCGAACAGCGTATAAACCAGCACGTATAACAGAGGCCGGGAATAAAACAGACCAGAAAAATAGCTATGCAGATAGAGCCCAACATAAATCGATTCGTCGACTCGGGGGAGATACGCGGGAAACAGCATGGAGACAATCAGAAAGTTCACGAGTAGCGGAATAGCCGTGACCGCAAACGCAGAGAGGAAAGCAGACAGCATCTTCACGTTCACGTACGCATTTCTAGAAACACGTGTGCAGATCTGTGCCTCATAACCGCTCAAACGCTCGGACAGGCATGACCACGACCCGGCCAACATGGCAAGCAACGGCAGCGCATAGAAAAACACCGACGCTAACAACGGCGCGTTCGCGCCCACAACAATCCAGTTACCAAAGCTACTTTCACGCGTTTGGCCGAGGTATGTCTGAGACTGCAGACCAATGCCGTAGCCAAAAGATAGCAGCTGTTTGCGTTCAGTCTCGAGCGTCCACCACGCCTCGACGGCAGCTGCCATCGAAATTGCAGTTACAACCATAAGGGTCAACGCAAATATAGGATTGCCAAATATCTTGGACAACTCGTGCCGCATTAGATTTCGATTCAAGCGACATCGCCCTCCCTTCGGCCGGGCCGAGCAGCAACGCTCGGCCCGGCCCCAATCACAACAAGAAGCTGCGGATTTGCTAGGAGGGAAGCTTGTTAAAATGGCCTAAGCAATCGGGGCTCCACTTTCCATAGACCGTGCCGTATCCGGACTCGGCCCAGGCAGTCAGACGAGCATGGCTGCGCCCATTCTCGCGAACGAGGTTATACATCTCCCATTCGCCCGCGTGGTTGGCGCGATACACGCCTTGCGTGCAATTCATAGTGCCCGTTCCTCTATTGTCATAGGCGCCGTCCACGTACAAACGTAACGGCCTTCCTGAATAGCCTTGGATCAAAGTGTAAACTGAAGATGAATCTTCTTTCTGGCGATAGCCAGTTGCGCTCGTGCCAGAACATTGAAAAGCGAAATTTCTATCTTCGTTGTTCTTGCATGTGGCAATTCCGGCATCCGCGCTCTGCGAAATGCTAGAAACCTGGGAAGTGTCAAACTCATCTTGAGCAAATGATGCAGCAGGTGCGCCCATCGACAAACCCGCAACAATCGCCAACCCGACTCCGATTCGAGCAATAATGCTCCTTGGCTTAATCATGGCCTTCTCCAATCAAAAGCGGTTAACAATGCGTCGACGCACGGCAACTTTTGCATGAATAGAGAAAGATGTCTGTAAACACCCGCTATTGAGTTGATTGCTCAGGCGTTTACACGTTATCTACCTGCGATAACAATGAAATAAGCTCCGCTTTATTCTTGATCCTCAACTGGCGGTAAGATGCAGACCGCAGTGCTTGCACCGTAGATGCAGCGTAACCGACATCCTCCGCAATAGCCTTTGTCGTTGCGCCCTCTGCCGTCATCAGCAAGATTTGCGACTGAACATCAGAAAGGGAGCGAGACATAAGCAGGGCCAGCTGGCGCACGCGGGCTGTTTCGGTGGACCCGTTCGCGCGGTACTCCAAGACGGCTTTCTCGTCCTCAACCGAGCGGGCGAGCGCGATGTGCGTGACGAATATGGGCACAGACCAGCAGACGATCACCGTTGCCACGACGACATTGACAGCCGAACTATGCCCCAACAACGACGCGAGGAACAACGGCTTGAAAACCGTCAGATCCTGCACCATGTTGAGCAAGACAACCCAAACAGGAGCCATCGCCCCAAAGCAGAGCATCCATACCCCGAGCATTTTGCGCTGCGGACAGCTTCGCAGCACTATATACGTGAGCAGCATCCCCGTCAGTACCGCAAGTCCATGAATTCGCCCCCTAGTTGCTGCATAGATTAAAGCAGCCACACCTATCAAAACCAACGGCGCGATAGCCCGAGTATGGGCATGAACCTTAAACGAGCGCAGCTTAACAGCGAGCGAAGCCATAGACGCTATGCCGCAAAACAGGACCGGTGCAGCCATCAACGGATCGCGTATGCACCTCCATGCCACGATATAAACAAAAGACCATTCCACGGCAGACAGTATCGCCCACGCGCACGGGCTTCCAAGCCAAATTGCCCCATCCGCTCCATCCAGATCGTCCCCGAGATTCGTTTTTCCACCCGCGCTACACAACGACAGAAGCAGCCCGAGACCCAATGTATAGCTTGCAAGAGAAAAAGCGATTGCATGCGTAACACCGGAACTCCAATCGCTATCCGCCATTACCAAGGGACCCGCCGCAAGGAGAATAAAAAATGATGTGAGCAGGTATCGAAACAGCCGGCGCGTCCGAGCTGATACCAGCGTATCGTCAGCATGCCGCTGCAGCGGCTCAGGTCCTACAGCATCACCCTCACCTGCAAACAACGCCACGAGCTCGCCTGAGCCCGCAACCGACGCCTTCCCGTATGCTCGGTGAAGCGTTGTTCGCACTGTCGATGGCTTCGTACCCGTCTCCCTGGCAATCTCCGCCGGCGTTTTCCCTTTGAGCAGCAGTCGAACAAACTGCTCTTCTCGAGGCGACAGGGCAGGGGAAAACACCCCCGCATCGAATGGGTCGGACGTGCGAGGGGTATCCGAATTGTTGTCCCGTTTCTCCCTTAGCAATGTGTATACGAAGGCGGCAACAGCAATAGCGGACCCCATCGACAGTGATGCAATGACCGTGGCATCGCTTGCAAAGTATGCCACCTCGACAGCCGGAACAAGGCCAATGGGAACTGCTACGAGCACAGAACGGGCAAACACGTCGCCCTGCCCCCGACCAAAGGCGCGGGGACAGCAAAGCAGCGGGACCGCAGCCAATACGAGGTAGACCAGGGGAATTAAAAGCACGATGCCAATTGATGCGGCCGTTACAGAGGGCATCCCCCATGGCTCGGGAACGACTCTCCATGAAACTCGACAGCAAAACAGCAGGCAAGACAGGACAACTATTGTTTCTGCAAAAAGCGCGCTCTGCGATCGGCGGGTCCCCCTTTCGCCGTCCCGCGCCGCCCCCCGTATCAAAGGAGAGCCCGCCGTATCCCAAATTACATATGAGAGGAGCAACGACCCAGTGAAGCACAAGGTACACGAAACACCATGCAACAACCAGATTGGTGCAAACACGATTGGGATAGAATCTCCGCGAGCATAGAAGGCCAAGTCGACCCATTCGGGAACCACCGCAATAGCAGCAAGGAAAACACCGAAGACGCCAAGGCGACCCGGCCGTCTTATTTCTCTCCCCTTGCGGAGCGCAACACTATGACCAAACGCCGCGAGGCATGCGCCGAGGATAACGAGCCAGGTCATTGCACCTGATGCCAAGCCGATTGAAGATGAAAACCGGTGATAAGGGGTAACCGCCATTACGATAAGCACAATGGCGCAGGCAGATGTGGCAGAACGGCGGGAAAAGAGCATATGGCCTCCATAGCATGTCATTATATCGCTCGATCCACTCATCTATCTCCATGCCCACACCGGCCAATTTTTCCGCAGCCCCCGCTCCAAAGCGGGATACGATTTCCTTTTGAGCGCCGGTTCGGAAAATGCATCCAGTTTTAGGCCGAAAACTGGGACGCGCGGGCAGGAGCTATGCAAAGATAGCGGCTGTTGGCCTTGCGAACGGTCTTGCAATGGCGCTGTGCGCATCATTCGCGAAGTATAAGTACGAGCTGACTGCTTTCTGTTTAATGACTGTCAATCTCTTCTGCTATCTCCTTTCACTTTTACTCAGTAGTTATAGCTGAACGTTCTCAGATATATAAAATCATTCCTTCCATTTTCCGAAAGCCGTTTTATGAAATATCAGAAGTAGCTAAACGAGTAATTGCACTCACTTCTGAATCTGATCCAATTGCGCTCCGACTTAAAGATTTCTGTTGTCAGGTTCATCTGCCAGATAATCATGTGGAACATAATCGACGTGATAACGCTTTTCAAGTTCCTCGATGAACCGGTCGACCTTTCGAGCATTTTGATAAACCTTTTCAAGCGTTCGGAAAACAGCTTTCTCGTTGTACGCGGGAAGCCCCTTGGTGTTCACAAAATACATCAGCTGATTGAGGTTTGTTCCTTCCTTCAATAACTCATGATGGAGTTTTTCAACTTCCGCGATGTCAAAATTGAATGATTCGATCTTTCCATAGATCGCACCGCGGCGAACCAACTCGCTTACAGAGATGCCAAGCACTGCCGCCCGCTGTTCGATCGCCTTTTTTTCTGGAGCGGTCAGCATCACATGAAACGAAACGTCACGTTTCTCGGCGTTCTCGGCGATGGCTTCACCGCACTCGCCAGATTTTTTTGGAGCGTGTTTGCGCTTGCGGTTGTGCAGCGCTTTATTTTTCTTGTGCTCGATTTTCTTTCCAGTCTCAAGATCGTCGAGAGAAATCGAACGGCTAATCAAAACGGAGCGGATTAGTTCAGCTTCCGTGCAACCAGCTTCGTCACAGAGGCGCTGAAGAATTTCCTTTTCTTCAGCGGTCAACGTCGCTTCGACTTTCTCGCTTCGTCTCATTTTTATCCCTTCAGTTTCGGAGTGGCCTCCGAAACAAGATTTGGAAAAGTCCGCTGAATTTTTCTCGAAGGCGAAACCGCTTCGCGCACAAAGCGGAACTCAGCTTTGCATGTCTTCTTTTCCCGTGTGAGGGAAAAGCAAGATCGTAAATGGCCATAGTTCATGTTTACATGTAATTATGGCCATTTACGTACATCTTGCAATCTCCGGAACGGTGATTGGGCGAAACGCAGTGTAGACATGGAATGAGAGGCCTCATTCCAAGCGAGAGGCCTCGCGGCGTTGTAACTGCGTGAAGACCGTGAGCGGAAGCGAATTTTTAACGCGAAGGATGCTGAGTGTTAGAAATTCGCTGTAGCGAGAGCGGAGCGGTAATGCGAATGCGAGGGATGCCGAGTGTTTGCATTGCCGCGAAGCGGGTTTGCGGCGCCCGCGCCGCAAACATTCGCCTTTATCGAATCGTTTTTCGATACGCTTACGAAAAAGTTGAGGCACCTTTCGACAATTTCAATGGCGCGGAGAGTCATTAGCGTGACTCGCAGCGCTGTTGGATTTGTCGAAAGGTGACGCGGATCGCATTGCGAATCGAATGGCGAGTTGATTTTCATGCGGCGGACAAGCCGCCTATGATCGCTCCCTCCGGTCGCTATCGATTTTCAAAACTACCGTTTTGTTTTGAATCGATTCGAAATCCGAAATGAAAAACGAGGCGAAAAAACGAAACGCCCGCGCGAGTCGTTTTGACTTTTGCGCGGGCGCGATTCGAATCAAATGAAAACCAAGGCGATGAGATTTTGAGTTTCGCGTTTTAGATCTCAGAAACCAGGTCTAAGAACTGCGGCGTTAATTTCACTTCGCCCACAGCATTACGGCGCGAGCACATCCAACGGAACAACTTGGACGCCGCGGTCGGTAACATAGGCTTGTGAACCAAATCCAATGATTGCAACTTTCGAAACCGGCGGGTTGTTTCCAGCGGCAACCATACGTTCCTCGACAGCAACAAGATTGTCAGACGCCTCTTCGATTTGAGCAGAGCTGAGTTTAACTTCAACCGGGATCCATGTCCCACCAGGAGCCGCAATGACTGCATCGACTTCTAGATCACGAGAATCGTGATAGTGATAGAGGCTCATTCCGTTTGCTCGCGCATAAACCCACAAATCATGAAGCGCCAACGATTCAAAAAGTAGTCCAAGCGTCTTGAAATCTAACAGCAAGGTCTCCGGAGTCACCCCGAGTGCAGCGGCCGCTAGCGACGGGTCAGCAAGATGATGCTTCTTTGCTTCTCTTAGGTGCACAGGAGATCTCATTGCTGGATTCCACGCGGGAATATCGCGAACGAAGCTGACCCGTGCGAGAAGAGATATATACGATGCCGCCGTTTGTCTCGACACCTCTCCACCAAGGTCGGCCACAAGCGTCTTGAGTGTCGCCAGAGTGGATTCATTACGCGCAAGCGATTCGATAACAGCTTTGACCTTTTCAGGATCACGTCGAGAGCCATCAACACGAGACAAATCTTCTTCGGCAACTATGCCGATATAACGTTTTGCCATCGCCGATGCAGCCAGCACATCGCGCCCGACCGCCGCGGGCCATCCGCCGCGAACAACGCACTCGGCAATCGAGGCAGAATCCAACGATCCGAAAGCGCCATTGAACTTTTCGCCAGAAATAATGCTCGATAGCTTAACCGCACCGCTAGATTTCCCAAGTTCGAAAAGCGTCATGGTGTCCATGCGCAATTTAGCGAACCTTCCAGCGCCACTGTGCATCGGCCGTTCATTGTCTCGCGGCGTCGCCGACCCCGTAAATATGAACTGGCCAGGCTCGCCGCCGCGGTTGTCGCACTCAAACCGTGCCGCGTCCCAAAGTTTCGGGACCTCCTGCCATTCGTCGATCAGCCGCGGCACCTCACCGGAAACGGCAAGCGCCGGGTCCGTCTCGGCACGCAGACGATTCTCGAAGTTGCGCGACGGATCCATGAGAAGGAGCCTGGACGCCGCACGGGTCCCGGCTGTGGTTGTCTTTCCACACCATTTCGGTCCTTCGATGAGAACGGCACCGAATATCCCTAGCATCTGGTCGAGCTCAGTTTCGATAATTCTAGTGTAGTACTTTTTTGGCATATTTTTCACCATTGTTTACCAGCGCGTTTAACTAAATTTACTGTTTTCATTTAACCAAATTTTGCTTTTTTGATTAACCAGATTTTCGTATTTCAGTTAACGAAACAGATTAAACATGACGAGTCAAGCCACAACAGACTCGCGTCGTACTGCGGCCTGGCGCCGTGCAACCGCCAGGCGGGGACCTCGATCTCCTCGGTGACGGCATCATCATGTGTGGGCATCTGGGCAGACGCGGGTCCTTGTGCCCTTTTATTGCTAGCGCTCCATCTGCAGCACTGCCGCATGATGGTCTCTCCCATGTCGGCCCAGATCGCGTCTATGTGAAACCTCCTCGTTCAGTCGACCGCATGGCGGCGCGAGTGCAACGGGGTGCCTGGAGATGCATTTAATAGCGGTGCCTGACGGCAATATTCGGTCGGGAAGACAGCGGTGCTGATTCGCAATACAGGTGGTGTCGAAAGGGCCTAGGACTCATGTGATTGTATAAGCCGCAATAGTGCTGAAAAGGCTAACTGCTTTTGTTCGTGCGTTGGCATCGTATTCATAAAAACAACTGATCCCGACGTTGAATCTAAAATCATCGTTTAGCATTGAGCCTGGCTGTTTCCGGAAAGCCACTAGTCTTTTTGTTAACTCGTACATGAAAAGGAGGTGACGAAAATGGAGAAGGAGGAAATCGAGCAGACCAGCAATAAATCGGCTTCCGACATCGAGATCACTGTTGAAGAACTTCTGGACTTCGGCATTGATGTTGATCAGGTTATACAGCGCCGCTGCTAAGGTCTGAGAACACAATCGCCTCCGTTTAATGTGACGGAGGCGATTCCTATTCGCCCGAAAGAAAGGAACTCAAGTTGAAGGTTGATTTCACTCTGATCAATCCGGTGAATCACTACAGGAAGACCCTTGTTGATAATCTGGCTATCTTGAATCTAAGAGCCGTTTCTGAAGCAGCGGGATTTTCAACTCACGTTATTGACTTTCAACGCAAGTTCCTCGAAGAGGAAAAGACTTTTTCAAAAGAAATCTATCGGTGGTTCTCCGACGAAATAAAAGCAATCGAATCCCCTGTTTTTGGTGTTTCGATCATGAACGCCTCTTATATTTGGGGCATCATGATAGCGAAGATCATTAAACGGGTGCACCCCGAATCGGTTATTATTTTTGGTGGTCCCCAGATCACTTCACTTCGAGAAATGGTTTTTCAGGATTGTCCCGAGGTTGACTTTCTATCGATCTTTGATGGGGAAGAAACCCTCCCGCTTCTACTCGAATATATTGCTTGCGGCGCTCAGGGCGATTTACCTAAAAATTCGATTTCTAAAACCGGGGATTCTGGATTATGCGAGTTGGTTGAATACGACATTAACAACCTTCCGGAACTCGACTACTCCAATTCATACGGCATGAACGTGGTCAACATTGAGGCAGGTAGAGGTTGCCCGTTTAATTGCTACTATTGCTCATCCCGAGTGCTTCTCGGTCAGAAAGCGCGATTTCTTAATGTCGACAAACTGCTCGAAACCTCGCAGCATGTCTACGATTGCATGGCAAAAACCGGCACTCTTTCTTCAATTAACTATAATCATGATAACTTTTTAGCATCGCACAAGTACTTCTTTGAATTTGCAGTCAAAAAATATGCAATGGATTATGATTTCAAATACAACTGTGAGGGACGAATCGATACGATAACTCCCGAGATCATTGGCCTACTTAAGGCAACCGGATGTATCTCCGTATTTGTTGGCTTGGAAACTGGCTCGCAAAGAATGCAGCGAATCTGCCGGAAGAACTTGAATCTTAAAAAAGTAGTTCCTACGGTAAAATCCATCATTTCTTCTGGCTTGAGATTCGAAACCAATTTTATCATCGGTTTTCCAGAAGAAACATATTCCGAAGTACTCGACACCCTTGCCCTTGCTCAAGAAGTCGCGTCGACCAGTTTTATGTCAAACGTTGACTTTTCCTATATGAGCCCAGAGCCTCTTACTGATGTTGCTCAAGGGTTGAATGAGGATGATTATATCATCGTAAAAGAATCTCAGTATTACTTAGATTTACTTGCTGCCGGAATTGACCCGAACAGCCTGTCACCTCTTCATTTCAATCATCTATACACAGTCAGGAATGAAAATTACGACATTCTTGACGTGCTCGCGCGTGCTGATACGTATTTTGATTTGATAAACCATTTCAAATTCGCAACCTACCTTATGATTCATCGAGATGGTAAAAGCATTGAAGATATTTTTGAAATGTGTCGCGATCGTGATGCATTTGCCGTTGCAGAAAGCTATACGGCAACTCTAGATCAAGCTGGGGTGTATTATGCGGTTTCTTGTTTCGAAATTGACCGGCTGGCAATAGTTCGTCGAGAAGAAAGAGCGCAGGATGTCCTATTCTATCGATACCCTGTTCAAAAGCTTTATCAGCTCTTCATTGAGACTATGAATATTTCAGGCTTCGAATCAGTGGCGAGCACCCCGACAAAAATAGTCGTTAGGAGTGCCAAATGAATAAGGATGCCACTGCGCAGCTGCACATCTATTCCGCCTTTTTCGTTCTCGCAGGATTTGTTTTAAATCGGGGAGTGTTTCTACTTTTCCTTGCGGAGAAAGGAATGTCTGTCACGGAAATCGCGCTTTATCAAGCCCTGTTCAACATCGCAACGGTCGTCCTCGAGCTACCAACAGGGCTGGTAGGCGATTTCTTTGGAAAGAAGTTTTCGATTCAAGTGGGCGTGCTGCTGCTTTTCTTCCATACAGCTGGCATGCTGTTGCTTTCAGGCCCTTTTCTCGTCGTGCTTTCCCTTGTTGAGGCACTCGCCTACTCCCTTCAATCGGGATCAGAACAAGCACTTTTATATGAAATTGTCCGAAACTCCGGTCAAGAAGAGCGCTTTCTCACCATCAATGCTCGGCTGCTTGCCGCGCAATCAATCGCGACGGGAGCGGCAATCGTACTCGGATCTTTCATTGCCCAAGTATCTTGGAGTGCCCTCTACGTATGCGTCTCCGTTTTCTATCTTCTGCAGCTTTCCCTTCTGTATCCCATTGAGAGGACGGAAACGACCCGTTCTGAAAGCTCTGGGGAGGAAAGGTTTGACGTAGTCAAGATCTTCAGACGCGAAACCTGGTGCGTTGGAGAATCCGCTTTTGCTATATTGCTTCTCCTAATCGGCACAAGCATGCTCGACGGATTCTACGGGAGTTATTACAACTTGAATCAGTTGGTATTCGACGCGTTTCATGCTCCCGTCTCCATAATAGGAATCTTTTTCGGTGCATCCTATGCAGTAAATGCGACGGCCTACATTGCAGCAGATTTCTTCTCATCGCGTTTCGGGAAAAGAAATACCATGCTCGGCTCGATGCTAATCGAGGCTGGCCTTTTCTTGATTCTTCCGTGGCTCGCTTCAAATCCTCTGTGCTTGTTTGGCCTTAGCATGGTGCTTTGTTTCCTCCCAGAAGTGGTGTACATCACTTCGGAAAACTTAATCCAAGACGGGATAGCGGACGATCTCCGCGCGACGATCCTCTCCGTCGCATCTCTGGTAAGGGCCCTCTTTTCCGCAATGTTTTTCTCCGTATTTGGATATGTGCTTGGGCTATACCCCATTCAGATGGCGCTCGGTATTATTGGTTCAATCGCGATAGCGATTACCGCCGTTGTTTCATTAAAAATTGGTGGAATACATGCCTTCAAGAATTGATATATCGATTGACGAGCTGCCCGAAGCGTCAAGTCTTCTTGATGGACATGACTATTCGTCACAAATCATTCAGCGTATCGCCGGGGTTCCAGTAATACTCGATGTATCGGGACGCCCTCATTCCCCTTTTTTCGAAGTTGAATATGATGACAGGACGATTAGGATTACAAATCGACATGATAATGAGCATATCGTCGAGTTGGGGAGGAAGCTTGACTACGTCCATCACAATTGCAGCGGCTTTCTAAAGACTTTCTTTTTGAGAATAGACGTAATTGATGGTCACTGCTATACGCTAAGCAATCATGCAAAGTCGCTGTCCATTACATTCCAGACTGGAGGAAGGGTAGGACCATTTTTACATCTCCTCTCTTCTCACTATTTTTGTGTCAATGATTTTTCCGTTACGCAAATCGGAAGGCAGGAAGTCAAACTGAGCAGCGATGCGTGCACTCAGACTATGACGATAAAGCGCATCGAGAATAGATGGATTGACGTCTTGTGTTTTCTTCTCGGAAGAACCATGGCAAGCTGTAATACAAACATGCCCTTATTAATTGAGCGCCATTGCAAGAGCGCGCGGCTGCACCATGGATTATCTGGCATAGAGGCTTTTATCGTTTTTTCAAACAAGCACTCTCCCTATTTCGCTGACGAAGAAGGACGTAGGAACATCCTCTCTCTCATTGACACAGAGGCAATCAGAAGACTTCTGTCGCCGAAACTGAAAGACCCTTCCTTCGATTACGGCGTGAATAAATCCGATGAACAAAGAGAGATAGCTGCGAAATTATCAATTTCATGCGACAAATACTACCCCAATAAAAAGATTGTAAAACTTATAGCGCTTCAATTATCATCGTCAGGCAGGTATTATCCAAAGCTCATGTCGAGTGATTATTTCTCTCCTCAATCGGATCGGGCGGATGTGCACCTGCTTTTAATTCCGAATACTTTCAATGACCCTATTTTTATCTACTATCAACTCGCACTACTGACGGGCTTGGGCAACCGAATGCGTCTCCAAAAGTATTTATCGGTTTTGAGCAGGTATTTTTCTGGCATGATTTCGCGCCAGGCGTTTAACGAGAGAGCCGTCGAACTGTTTGGCGAGGCTGCGTGTTTTCTGCCGATCGGACGACTCTCCAGCGCCTTCTTCATGCGAAACACTTTTCCAGAAGAAGGCTTGAGGGAAAGGATATTAAATGTTCTATTGGAACGATAGTGCTTATATCAGGAGAGATTCCAACGAACTTATATTGCAAGGATTAAAATCGCGAGTGAGGGTCAAAATCTCTGATTTGAGTACGAATCTTTTTGAACAGCTCGCCAAACAAAATATGATAGATGAGACGAACCTTGAAGCTCGCGAGCAACGATTCTTGCTAAGGCTCAACGAACTTGGTTTTCTAGAAACTGAAGAATACGAGCTAGAATCACCCCGCTCGAGGACAGCTCGCTTTTTGTCTTATTATTCCGACGCTCCGCTGACATTACTTAAGCAAATCGGTGCCGTTCATCTTGCCATCGTTGGTATGGGCGGCATAGGGCAGGTGGTGGTGGAGCATTTGGCTGCTGCTGGAGTTCGGCATTTTACATTAATCGACGGGGATCGAGTTGAGAGGTCAAACGTAAATCGTCAGTTTCTTGTTGGTCCCGACGAAATAGGAGAAGCAAAAGTAGAGGCAGTTTCCAAAACACTTGTCAATCGCTATCCGGATCTTTCGCTTAATCCAGTTGCGTCTTACGTCCGCTCTGCCGAAGATCTCATGCGTTGCGTTCCTTCGAGGACTTCAATGCTTGTTTGCGCAGCAGACTGTGGGGAAGGGGTCAATCCCAGATCAATAGTTCTTGAAGCATGTATAGAAAAGGACATTCCCTGTGCATTTTGTGCTGTTGGAGTAGCTGATGGGGAAATTGGGCCTATTCTCGAAAAGAAGAACGATATGAAATCCTATCTCTCTTTCCTCCAGCAAGCCGAAGAAAACATAGTCCACATGCCCGTGCCAAAGGGTTCAATTTGTTTTACGAACACTCTCGTGGGAACTGCGCTGGCAATGGAGATATACCGATATCTTTGTATAGGATCGAGCCCCATGCATCAACATACATGCTTCTGCTCCTTCATGAACTTTAAGGGCTTGATGTACAAGAGGGTAGGCAGCGAGAATGATACGAATTCTGTAAAAAATCCCTGTGAAGCATTGGCTTGACAATGTCTGACGGCACTGTCGGACATCTACGCGTGGGACAAGCGAGTAACGCGAGCGATTTCAGGCCACTAGTGGCCCCAGCTGCGGCTTTGCCGCAGGTTCAGTGTCTGAAATTTTCAATGTCTGACACTGAACGAAGCTGGCGTGCAAAATGGCCTTTATGATTAGCTTGGGGCACGTTTTCGCACGGTTTAGGGTGGTGCCGAAGCGGCATCCACAATTGAAGGCCGTTTAGTACCCGCCGCCTGACCGCAGGTCTGGCGGCCGGGCGCGATTCGAACCAAGCGAAGAAACAGGCGATGAGATTTTGAGCTTCAGGCTTTAGATCTCAGAATAGCGATGCTCTGTTTTTAGACACCAAGCGTATCGACCGGAGCGATAACGATTCCGTCGCTGGTTACATGTGCCGGCATTCCATAACCGATGACAATGAGTTTTGCAGCAGGTGCCTTCTCGCCTCGATCGACCATCTTCCGTTCAAGCCTGTTCAAGTTTTCAGACGCCTCCGGAACCTGTGGACTCCCCAACTTGACTTCAACAGCAATCCAAGAGCCATCGCGCTTGTGTATCACGGCATCCACCTCCAAATCATCGATGTCGTGGTAATGCGATACGAGAGCATCGTTGACTGTGGCATACACTTTAAGATCATGCAGAACTAAAGATTCGAAAAGCAGTCCAAGTGTCTTCGGATCGGATGCAAGCGAATCTGGGCTGGCGCCGAGCGCCGCGACCGCAAGTGAAGGATCTGCAAGATGTCGCTTCGCGCTCTGGCGCAATTTTACCGGAGACCGAAGCGCCGGATGCCACGCTGGAATGTTATCGATGATATTGATTCGACACAGAGCATCGAGGTATCGCAGAATTGAGTTGCGAGACACCTCACCGCCCATATCCCTTTCAAGGGCCTTTGTGCCTGCAAGAGTCGACTCATTGCGAGAAAGCGAAGACAAAAGACTTCTGACTTTCACGGGATCTCGCCTGACTCCATCGACCTTTGAGACATCGGATTCGCAAACACCGTCGACATACGCCGAGGAGATACGCATGGCGTCTTCAGTCGACTTGCCAACGGCTTGCGGCCAACCGCCTCGACACACCAAGTCCGCGATGGCGGGGATACCTTCGATTGATCCAAGAGCAACCCCAGTAGGCTTTTCAGCGAGCAGCGCTCCAAGGGAAACCGATCCCGATGAAATACCGAGCTCGAGGAGAGTCATCGTGTCCATGCGGAGTCGAGACACGCGCCCAACTCCACTGTGCATAGGTCGGCTCGCGTCGTTCGGCGTAGCAGACCCAGTTAGAAGAAACTGTCCAGGCTCGCCCATTCTTCGGTCGCACTCGAAACGCACTGCATCCCATATTTTAGGCTCCTCCTGCCACTCATCGATGAGTCGCGGAGTTGGACCAACTATCGCTTGGGCGGGATCGAGCCGGGCAAGTTGAAGTGCCGCAAAACCGCCGGCTGGATTTGAAAGGAATAGAGAGGATGCTGCAAAACGTTGCGACGTTGTGGTTTTTCCGCACCACTTCGGTCCCTGGATAAGCACGGCCCCGAAGATACCGAGGTCGCGTTCAACCAAGCGGTCAATACATCTGTCCATATATTCTGCCATGGCTTCAGTACCCCTTCTGAATCGTCCAATCAAAAATAGCATTTTACCAGCAGCGTGGGACGATTTTCAGGTAATCTGTGGGACGATTTTTTGGTAATCCGTAGGACGATTTTTCGGTAATCCGTGGGACGATTTTTCATTTTCACAATTCACAGCAGAGTGTTCGGTGGAATGAACTATAAGACGAATAAATTTAGCTGACGTCTCTCATGAGTTCAGAAATGCTGATTTGAAATCCGTCGGCAATCTTCTTGAGATTTGAGAGGCTGACATTACGACGCCCAACTTCAATGCTCGCGTAGTAGGAACGATCCATTTCAATCAAATTGGCGAACTGCTCCTGGCTGCACCCGAGTCCAGCGCGGAGCTCTTTGCATCTCATGCCGAATGATTTCTGAAGCGTCTTCGTATCCATGACAAAAAGAGTCATGGATTGTTGTATAAAAGCCAACGGACTATATACAACAATCCCAGTTGAGGCGCATAATTATCTCTATTGGAAAGCACTCTGATGCCCAGTCGGATAGGGCACGGAAAAGGAATGGAACAGCACAATGACTCAGGGAAAGCATTTCGCTGCCGGTGGCGATCACTTCGCCGCACTGCCAAACAAAAAGATTCACACTCCGAAGGGGATCGCGCGTCTGACCGTCACCGCGGCGACCATGGCCGCCATGACCGGATCGAGCCTCATCTCACCGTTCACGGCATTCGCCCAGACCGGTGACGGGGGCACACAGCACCCCGCCGTGATGTCGCCGATCGCCGCCCACGCCGGCGCGGCATCCGGTACCGGCGCGAAATCCGCCGCACAGACCATCGCGGACCTGCAGAAGGCAGTCGACGAGGCGAAGGCGAAGGAGGACGCCGCCAAGGCATCCTACGATGAGGCCGCCGGTCCCTACAACGAGGCGGCTTCCGCCCGCGACCAGGCCAAGGCATCCTACGATTCGGCAGTCAGCGCCGGCACGGCAGCCGACCGAGCGGCAATGGACGAGTACGCCCGTCAGGTCGCGGAGGGCAAGGACGCCGCCGATGCCGCCGGCAAGGACCTCGAGCAGGCGAAGGCGGGTCTCGCAGACGCCAAGGCGGATGCATCCGAGAAGGACGAGGCGTACCAGTCCGCCCTCAAGGCGGCCCAGGATGCCAAGGATGCCCTCGATAAAGCCAAGGCCGATGCCGTAAGCGCCACCCCGGAGGCAATCAGTGCCGCCGAACAGGCCGTGCGCGACGCCCAGGCTGCCGTGAGCAGGGCACAGGCCGAACTTGACAACGCCAACGCGACGCTTGCCGATGCCCAGTCCAAGCTGGTTGCGGCCCAGTCTGCAAAGGATTCCGCCGATGCCGTCCTCGCCGCAGCCCAGCAGAACAAGGACGCGGCGGATGCGAAGGCCGCAGCCGCCAGCGCCTCCTACGAGAAGGCGAAAGCAGACCTCGCCGCAGCGGAGGCAGGCGCGAGCGGCCCGGAGTACGATGCGGCAAAACAGAAGGTCGCGGACGCAGAGGCAGCCCTCGCTGCCGCACGAGCGGTGCAGTCCCAGTGCGAGTCCGAGCTCGAGCAGGCGCAGTCCGCTGCGGCAACGGCACAAGCCGACCTGAATGATGCCCAGACGGCTCTCTCCGTAAAGCAGCAGGCCGCGGCCGATGCCGAATCCGGTGTGAACGCCGCCCAGTCCGCTCTCGATGCCGCGAACGCCGACCTCGATGCGGCCAAGCAGGCGAATGCCGACGCCGTCGCCAAGCTGGACGCCGCGAAGCAGGCTGTCAAGGACGCCGAGTCCGCCAAGGCAGCCGCCGACGTAGAGCTTGCGAACGCCAAGGCCGCAAAGGATACCGCAGACGCCGCCGTGACCGCCGCGCAGCAGAAGGTCGACGAGGCACAGGCGAAACTCGATTCCGCCGACGCGCAGCTCAAGCAGGGAGCCATCGGCTTCTTCCGTGCCATGGGTGCCGAAGATGCAGCCAACATCATCCTGAACGCCAAATATGCCGGAAAGACCGAAGTCGGCAACTCCAAGGACGCCACGTCTCTTGACAATATGCTCAATGCGATCAGGTGGATGAAGTCCGTCAACGACTACCGCAAGTCGGTCGGCCTGTCCGAGCTCCATGTCACCTACAAGCTCATCGCCGGTGCGATCGCAGATGCCAACTACAGCGACACCGTGCTCGATCATGCCCGTCAATATGATTTTGCCGAAAACCTGGCATGGAATTACGGAATCGATCCGAGTGGGCAGTGGATCGAGCAGGAGAAGGGCTTTTTCGACAAGGCAACGGAGGCCCTTTATGGAGTCACCGGTCTTGTCGGCAAGGATGCCTATGATTTCTATGCAAAGAACGGTGTCGCAATCAACCATTGGATTGCAGACAACTGCCACTGGGAGAACGGCAGTAGCGGCACCGTCGGCCATTACATGAACATCATCAATCCCGAACTCGCCGTTATGGGAATGGCAACCTGCACCAAGGGCACCATATCCGGGCTTCAGACGCAGTGCTACACCGCAGAGATCTCCGGCTGGTCCGGCTCCGGTTGGAACATGAACCCCATCTCCGTCGACGAGTACGAGCAGAAGCTGACCTCCTATATCAACGGTCTCAAGAACGCCAAGAGCGCACTCGACACAGCCAAGGCCGATCTCGCATCCAAGCAGCAGGCAGCCACCGACGCCGCTGAAACCGTCCAGCAGAAGCAGGACGCAGCGGATTCCGCGCAGGACGATGTCGATGCCGCGAAGCAAGGTGTCGACGAGGCGCAGGAGACCGTAAACGCGACAGGGCTCAATATCGCCGCCAAGCAGCAGGGCGTCACGGATGCCCAGACCGAGCTTAATGCGGCGAAATCGGACCTCGATGCCGCCAACGCGGCAGTCGATACGGCAAAGTCGACCGTCCAGCAGAAGCAGGTCGCCTTTGATGCCGCCAACGCAGCCGTAACGGCCGCACAGACCAAGCTGGATTCCGCCAAGGCGGACACCGAGGCCAAGCAGCAGGACGTCATGGATGCGAACGCCAATCTCGCGAAGTTCTTCCAGGACGTCGCCGACGCCAAGAAGGCGCTCGATACAGCAAAGAGCGTCCATGACTCGGCGGTAGCCGATCAGACCGAGAAAGCGGCGGTCCTCGCCGCCGCCGAGCAAAAGGCGGACGCCACCGCACGCGCCCTCGCGGATGCCCAGCGTGCCGTCGATGCCGCAAAGGCCGACACCGGCGTTGCCGCCGACAGGCTCACCGGCTCCCAGACCGATCTCGATGACGCACAGTCGAACCTCGACATCCTCACCGGTCTTGCCGCGAAGCTCGCAGAGGCACAGCAGCGCGAGCAGGATGCAGTAAAGGCTGTCAATGACACCAAGGCCGCGCTCGATGCCGCGAAGGCGGATGCCATCGCCGCCGAGTCCCTGGTCTCCGCCGCCGAGCAGGCAAAGGCGCAGGCAGACGCCAAGCTGTCGAAGCTGAACTCCATCGATGCCGGCGCGGCGATCGCTTCCGGCCATGATGTGAACGCGGATGACGCCCTCAACGCGCTTTTCGCCGCAGCAGTCGAGGCACGTGCCAAGGTCGCTCCTGCCAAGGCCATCCTGGACGAGGGGCAGGCCGCGGTGGACGGGCTCCAGTCCGGCTATGATGCGGCACTCGCCGCCTACGAGCAGGCGAAGTCCGACCGCATCGCAGCGGAGCAGAAGCTTTCCGATGAGATCGCACGACAGGAGGCAAAGGAGGCGGCAAAGCAGCAGGCGGCATACACCCCGAAGCACCTCGCCGGCACGGATACCGCCCAGCCCGGCAACCTCGCCCAGACCGGTGACCGCGCGGGACTCATCGGCGAGACGTTCGCCATCGGCGGTACCGTCCTCGTGGCGGCCGGCGTCTTCCTCGATCAAAAGAAGCGCCGCGAGCAGATGTAAAAGCGAGCCGGGCGTTGGATATCGGCTGGTGTCCAACACCCGGTTTCATGGGCAGGGAGATCGGTGTGAGAACAAAGGCTATTATCGTTGCGCTTCTGGTGTGCCTTTCGGCACCTCAACTTGGATGTGCCAGCGTTGCAAAGCAAGGAAGCGGCTCTACGGAAAGGGCCGCCACAGCGGTAAAGAATAAAGACAAAAAGAAGCCAAGCGAAGAAAAGGCGGCGCAAACCTCTGGAACCAAGACCGAGGAGAAGAAAGAATCCGACGGCAAGGACCAGAAGTCCGATGACTCCAAGAAGGAGGACAACAAGTCCTCCGACTCGTCGAAGTCGGATAGCAAGGGAGATTCCTCCCAGTCTAAGCAGAATTCCGGCAATTCGCAGGGTTCCGGCAGCACTAACTCTTCTTCCAACAGCGGTAGCCAGAAGAAGTGGGTTGCCGAGCAGGGCCACTGGGAGACCGACTACGGCCAGGTCTGGGTCCCGAACGTCGTGTACGTGCGTCATGAGCGCTACTGGGTTGTTACCCCCAACGGTAACGTCGGGCCGTTCGATTCAAAGTCTGCTGCAAATACCTGGGTTTATAACGACATGGTTAGTGGTGGCAAGGGTGGCTCCCTGCTCGATGACTCCTACACCACCAGCGAGGACCAGGGGCATTACGAGCAGCAGGCGACCGGCAGGCACTGGATCGTCGACGTGGCCGGTCATTGGGAGTAATGGGCATCGTTCCTCTTCTCTTCCATTCGGTAAATGTTTATTTATTTGTGGGCGGCCGGTTCGGCCGCCTTTTTAGACGCCCAGTCTGGGAGCAAGCGATAGGAAAGCAATCAAACGAGAGGCCGTTCCAAAAGAATCCGGCGGTGCAGGATGCTTCGGGCAAAACCGTTCGCAAATCGGTAAGGTCTTCCATCAACTTGCTCCAGCCCTCGCCCGGAGTCCGCTGCGCGGGACTCATCGGCGAGACGTTCGCCATCGGCGGTACCGTCCTTGTGGCGGCCGGCGTCTTCCTCGACCAGAAGAAGCGCCGCGGGCAGATGTAGGACAAATCGCATAACGACTCGGAAAGGGGAATCCCGCAAAAGGGATTCCCCTTTTGCGTTTCGCCCGACACGGGTCGTTGAGGCAGCTTCAGCTTACGGACTGCGGATTAAACCGATCTACAGCTGTGACTATATGTCTGTGAGCACATGTTAGCCTGGTCTTATGGTCACATATTTTTAAGAGCGCCTATGTTTTACCGACCGTTTGTCAGTGCTTATTGAACAACCAGTCGAACCCGGGCTTACCGAGAGTCTGGCGCATCTGGCCGGTCTGAAACTCGGTATGGGTCCCGTCGGGGCCAATGACCGTGTTCATACCACCGGCTCACGGAACGACCGTCTTGGTCTCACCGGTCGTGAGGTCGATTCTCATGTTGCCGACCTGGTTCTCGACGTGCATCTGTCCGTCGCTGCCAAGTACGTTCTGGAGCATGTCCGCCTCCTTGAAATCGTCTTCTTGCCGACAGTATGCCCGAAACGAAAAGGGACGCAGCATGAGTTGAATCTATAATTCTTCTATAAGGTTTCTAGGGATTTTCTAGAAGAATTATAGAAATAAATTGTTGGCTTCCGGGTGTTGAGGCGTCTGGATTTGGCTATCTTCCTGCGGTAATACCGGTTAATAGACGAATTTTCAGGGTCTTTAGGTTAATAGTCGCTAATAGTCAGGTGCATGGGCACTATTAGGAACTATTAGGCTGAAGGCGAGCGATACACTTTGGATGGCGGCGCGGTGGGCGCCTGGTCATTTCCTTCCACCTTAATCTGCTTGTCTGCCGCGCCGTCGCTTCTCAAATAGCTAGGCCAAATCGAAGAACGCGCGGGGCGCCGGTGATCAACCCGAGAATGCCGATGGCACGGATAAGGCGGGGATGACGGCCGAAGTCGTTCGGCCATACGGTAAGGACCGTTGCAAAACCGAGGTGGCCCAGAAGTGCAAACACTTGCCAAAAGCCAGTCACCACAACCCCCTCCCTCTCCCAACTGAGTCTTCATTTATCGTATCAAGGCGCAAGCCAGAAAGGTACGCGTGATCGTGATTGTATCTAGAAATCTTCTAGTAAGTTTCTATAAAACTTCTAGAGTATTTCTAGATTTGCAGGGATTCATGGGTTATGGAGCATTGCGGTGCGGTAAAATGAATCTAGAAGGTTTCTAGAAATGTTCTAGAAGAATTATGGAAAGGACCGGTGCAAAAATGATCGTTTCGTTGATCAATCTGAAGGGCGGTGTGGGCAAGACGACGAGCTGCATCGCGCTCGCGACGGCCGCCGCTCGCGACGGCAAGGAAGTCGTCGTACTCGACGCGGACCCGCAAGGATCGGCCACCTTCTGGGCCGATAACGCCGAGGACAACGGCGAGGAACTTCCCTTCGCCGTCGACGCCGCGAACCCCGCAACCGTCAAACGGGCGGCGAAGAAGTTCAAAGGCGATCCGGGCCGCTGGGCCTTCATCGATTGCCCACCCAATGGGGCCATCTTGGACGCGGCGCAGGACGCGTCGGACTTCGTCATCGTGCCGACTGGCACCGGCAACGCAGACCTCGTGAAAACGGCCGAGACCGTGAAAACGATGGAAGCGAACGGGAGGCCGTACGCCGTGCTTCTTACCCGCGTGCTGACGAACACCAACGGTTTCAAGGCTGCGCAGGAAAACCTTGCCGCCGGCGGTATTTCCTACTTCGACACGGCGATCCGCCAGAAGGAGGACCTGAAGGGCTACTTCGGGCTGCCGTTCGGATCGGCACTCTACGGATACGATGACGTCTACAGCGAGCTCAGGGAGGCCCTGAATGGCCGTTAAAAATAACTTCAATGCATTTGCCAACAACAACACCAAGCCGGCCAAAAAGCGCCTCATGGACAACCAGGACACCGCACACAAGGGTGATGCCGGGACCGACGAGCGCAAGATGATTACGTTTTACGTGTCGGCAAAGAAGCACGCAGCCCTGAAGGCCTACTGCAAGCAGGAGGGCAGGACGATGACAGCTGTGATGCAGAACGCTGTCGATGAACTGCTTAAAGAGGCGGAAAACGAAGACCGATAGGTTAGTTTCGGAATCGATGAGAAAAGGAGCCGATATGACTCAAAGCGAGAAACGCAGGAAGCTCAGCGGCGACATCACCACGGAGCTCTGTGGGCTCAGCGGGCTTTCGCAGGTGATGAACACATCCGAAAACGAAGCCCTGTTCGCGCTGGCCGACCTTCTCGGCCCAGCCGTAAACCGATTGCTCGGCCTGCTCGAAGAGAGCGACAATATTGATTCGTTCACCATCCCAGAGGATGCCATCGAAGACTCGACGAAAACGGCCGAGGAGACGCGCGCCGAAATTTACGACAAGTTCGCCATCGAGCTTCATGGCCTAAAGGGCCTCGCAATGGCAATGGAGGAATCAGGGAGTGAAATCACGCTCGCTCTTTCAGACCTTCTAGGACCAGCCGTAAACCGATTGCTCAATCTGATTGAAGAATTGGAACAAGCATCCTGATATCGCATTTCGCGAACATATCTTAATCAAACGTCAGTCAAGAAGAGCACTGGAAGGTGCTTTTTCTTTCTTGTAGGCTCTCAGATCCGATTTAAGGCATCGAAATAATGCAGTCTGAGGAATACGGTCGAATTGGTTCCAAAGTGTCAGATATTCGATTCTGTGGCCGTTTCCGTGGTCTAGACGTGAGGTCGACTGAATGTCGGAATGGATAGCAGCTGAAAAAGATGCCCTATCTGTAGTCACCTCACGATTGCAAAAAGACGTTCGTCTTTCAGTGAGTTTCAAGCAAGGGTTCTAGGCCACTTGTGGCCCTCTCTCTTAATTCTCAATTCTCTTTTCTCTACATATATAGGGACATGTACTCATGCAACGTTAACCCCTATTTATCACGTACTGATGCAACATAAATGTGTACTCATGCAACGCTATGTGCGTACTCATGCAACGTTATGTACTGATGCAACGTTGCATGAGTACACATTAAGGGGTTATGACAACGCATTCAACCGTGAAGAAATAGATTTGAACATCGTGATATATACGGATATACTATTTGCAACGTAAATTCGGCCAGAAAGGTATTTGAGATGGAATCCAAGAAGGACGCAACTCCGTCCAAGAAGCGCGTGTTGCTCACCCTTCCCGTTGAGCTCGTGGATTATCTTACCGAGGTTACCGAGCAGACCGGAATGAACAAGTCCGGGTATATCGGCGTGCTTTTGCGCAACCAGATGCTTCATGAGCGCGAGGATCGGGCTGGCGATGAGGAAAAATAGGCAGAAAAAAAGACTCGCAGCCGCCAAGCAAATGAGTCTTTCTTTCCGACGTGATATCGATTTGTCAAGGACATCATACCATAGTACCTTCGGTTCTACCGCTGGTTTTTGTGGATGTACCTTGGCAGATGATGCTGTCGGCTAGAGGTCGTGATAATCATGACCAGCTTGGCCAACGCTCTGGCTGCCGCCGTCGGCAGTCAATCTGAAAAATCGAATGATGCCCCTGCGCCGTTCGTGTTCCAAACCGAGCTTTCGGTTGGTGGAGGCAATCTGGGTACTTCCGCTGCAGCGCCTGTGCTGCAGCGCCCCGTCGCAACCCGTGAGCTCAAGGACTATCCATGGCTTCTTGTGCGCCTAGGTCTCGTTTCGGTGGTTGGCAAGACGATGCCGAATGGGCGCAAATGCTCGATCGGAACCGTTATCCTGCTCTCGCATATCGGATCTGGTCTTTCCGAGCTTCGTGAGTCAACGGCCGTCGAACTTGATATCGATCGGTGCCGAGTGAGTACAACCATCAACGAGATGGTTGGTTGGGGATGGGTCGTGCGCTCGGAAAGCGGGGCTCTTTCGGTTGACTTTGATGAAATCGGTAACTTTGTCGGCATGTCCAAAAGCGAATTGATTAGCGGTCAGTTCCTTCACGTGCCGAGATTCATGCTTGCAAGTGATGCGTTCCACGATGCAGCCTGTGTCGTGTTCGGCGACCTCGTGTCCCAAAGTCTGCTGGACCACCCCCGCGGCGCGATGAAGAACCCGGAGCTGGCAGAGCTTCTGGGTATTTCCGTCTCCGCGCTCCAAAAGGCTAGGAAGCATCTTGCCGAGCAAGGTTTCATTGAGCTCAAGAAGCAGGGAAAGCAGGCCGTGCCGGAAATCGCGTCGGGGGCCGCTGTTGCTGCGGTCCGTCTCGAAGATGACCGCACACGAGCACTGGAAGCGATTCTCAAGAAGTCGAGAAAGAGAAACAAGTAAATGCGCACTGATGCAACGTTGCATCAGTGCGCATTAAGGGATAAATCTAGATATTTTCTAGAAAATATCTAGAAAATAGCAAATTATTCAACTGCGTACCAATGCAACGTTGCATTGGTACGCAGTAGGAAGGCCAAATATGCCGTTACCAACGAAACTCCCGTCCAACATCGAAGCAGAAAAGAAAGTGCTGGCCGCCGCCATGACGAACCGCGTTTCACGCGTGGAAATCGTGGCAAGTTGCACGGAGTCAGATTTTTTCTCTCCGTCGAACAGGACGATCTTCAAGGCGATTTGCGATCTTGATGCGAAGGGTATCGGGGCCGACTGCGTCTCCGTCATCGATGGGCTTCGGAGCAGCGGAAAGCTCGCTGCCGTCGGTGGCGAGGCATACGTCATCGAACTCATCTCGGACGACTTTGCTCAGGCGTCGTATGAGCACTACGTTGACATCCTGCGCCGTGACACCGCTCGCCGTAATGTCATCGCCGCGACCGCTGAAGTAACGTCGCTAACCAATAACCCGCCGATAGACACCGCGGAATACATCTCCGCAGTCCAGGACACCTTTCTCGCCGCGACCGAGCAATCCGTCCCAAGCGATTACAAGAGCATGGAAAGCGCTTTACGCCTCGTCCTCGATTCCGCCGAGGCGACCAGGACGGGCGGAGCGACGGACCATGTCAAAACTGGATTCTCCAAGCTCGATGAGCTTATCGGTTCGTTCGAGCCTGGACAGCTCATCGTCCTCGGCGCTCGGCCAGCGGTCGGTAAGAGTGCTTTCGCAATCAATCTGGCAACATCGATCGCAAGCGTTGGTACGAAGGTATGCCTCTTCTCGCTGGAGATGACTGCTACCGAAATAGGACAGCGCATACTCGCGAGCGCGTCGGCCGGCGCTTCAAGTGGCTTGACCATCGGAGCCATCAGGGATGGGCTTATCAAGGAGGGCGACCGCGCCCTGGCTGAGAACATCGTGGCATCCGTGAGTGCTCTGCCAATCGACATCGACGACACGCCCGGAACGACCGTCGCGTCCATTCGCGCCAAGGCGAGGCGCATGCTTCGCGGGCAAGGAAAGGGAATCATCATCGTCGACTACCTGCAGCTGGTTGATGATCCCAAGGGAAGCAAGTTCGAGAGCAGGAACGTTCAGATCGGCAAGATCTCCCGTTCGCTCAAGATCCTCGCAAAGGAGCTTAACGTTCCCGTCATTGCGTTATCCCAGCTTTCTCGGCAGGTTGAGAATCGCGTCGGAAAAGTGCCCCAGTTGTCTGATCTTCGCGACTCCGGCTCGATCGAACAGGACGCCGATATCGTTATGTTCTTGGACCGTTCAGCCGACGATCGAGAGGCGAACATGGATGGACGTCCGGCCAAGGGCATCGCGAATGTCATCGTTGCTAAAAACCGAATGGGGGCGACCGGGACTGTTGAGTTCGTCTTCAAGCCGGAGTACTGCCGGTTCTACGTTGCCGCAAGAAACGTAGCGCGATAATGCGGTGTATTGTGTACTCATGCAACGTTGCATGAGTACGATTTTGCCCAATTTCTAGAAGATCCATCGCAATATATGGATTGAAAAAGGGGGATCCATATGTATGGACCGGTGAGCAAGGACGGGCCGTCGATGGAGTTTGGCGAGGTCGGCGAGGAGATCAAAGATGAGGCACGGCGCCGGGTGGTGAAAGAAATCGTCGCAAAGCTCAAGGTCGATGCCGACGATGTCACCGAGATCACTGGAACCCCGGTCGAGGAGATTGATCCTTTCTGGAGCAAAGAGAACCAGAAACACCTAGAGGTAGCTGCAGAAAGGCTGATTCCGGTAAGGGAGAGATGCACGAGCTCATTCCTTTAAATGACTGAAGCCGCCCCTACTAGGGCGGCTTCAGCTGCTGGGAGAAAACCCCAAACTGTTTCCATCCGCGCAGGGCGCCGGCTCTGCCAAGCCTATAAGCGCTCCCGTGCGCTATATGCATCCTACATTCTTATAGGCTTTCTTTTAGTACAAGCTTCATAGTTCAACCTGCAATTGTCCCAATAAATTACCTGCAATTGTCCCAATGAATTACCTGCAATTGTCCCAACGCAGCAGATAAACAGTATAATTTCTCTGTTTAAGAAGTGGGGTGCACTAGTGAATAGATATATAGACCGATGCGTCGATCGGCTGATCGAACGAGACCTCGTCATTTTCGGCGCGGTACTTGTTCAGGGACCGAAATGGTGCGGGAAGACGACGACGGCGCACCGCTTTGCGGAGTCATCGCTTTCTCTCTCCGATCCCGCTGGCGGCTTCGCGGCGCTTCAACTCGCTCGCCTCGACCCGGCTCAGGCGATAACCGGTGCGGCGCCGCGACTCATCGACGAGTGGCAGGAGGAGCCGAAGCTATGGGACGCAGTGCGTTTCGAGTGCGATGCGAGGGGAGGGGAACCAGGGCAGTTTATCCTTACCGGCTCGGCGACGCCGAACGATGCGGACCGACCGATGCACAGCGGCGTCGGGCGCATCTCCCGCCTGCGGATGGACACCATGACGCTTTCCGAACTTGGCGTCTCGTCTGGTGCGGTTTCGATCGGTGCGCTGTTTGCAGGCGATCCCGTTAAAACATCGCTCGGGTCCATCGATGGCATCAGCGGTGTTGCCGATATTCTCTGCCGCGGCGGTTGGCCTCAGGCGGTCGGTAGGACGACCGCCGAAGCGATGCGGATATCGGCTGCCTATATCGATGGCGTGTGCGAATCCGATGTCTCAAGAATCGACGGAGTGAGACGCGACCCGGAAAAGGTCAGGTCCCTGCTCTGCTCGCTCGCTCGCAACGAGTCGACTCTTTCCGGCACGAAAGCCATTGAAAGGGATCTGGACGGCGACATATCGAAGAACACAATTGCGAGTTACATGGACGCGCTGCGACGGATCAATATCGTCGACGACATCCCGGCGTGGCACCCGGCGCTCAGATCCCCGGTGAGGTTGCGCCAGGGCGCTAAGCGACATCTCGCGGACCCCTCGCTCGCCGTGGCGCTGCTCGGCGCGAATCCCAAGTCGTTGACGGCCGACCCGAAGACCCTCGGCCTGCTCTTCGAGTCCATCGTCCTGCACGATCTCAAGGTCTATGCGGCGGTCAACGACGCCTCCGTCTCGCATTACCACGACGCCGACGATCTGGAAGTCGATGCCATCGTCCACAGGCGCGACGGGTCATGGATCGCGGTCGAGGTCAAGCTAGGAAGCCCGCAGGTGCCGGAGGCATCAGAGAACCTGCTTCGCCTAGAGCGGAAGCTGGTCGAGCGCGGGGAAAGACCGCCTGCGGCTAAGCTCATCGTCATCGGGTTCGGGATGCCTACCCACACGACGCCGGACGGCATCACCATCGCACCCATCGACACGATCGGCATCTAGCGCGCAGCGTATCGGCAGCCTCTCCTGCCATACCTTTCGGTACACGCGGGTGATTTGCAAGTACCGACTATTAGCTGTATCGTCCGCAAGTCCTGTCTAATAGTCACTAATAGTGACGGTCGGGCAACGAGTTCGGGCTATTAGCCTTAATGTCTCCTATCCTCGGCCTGCTTCTTCTTGCATTGAAGCCTGAACCAGGTTCAGTTGGCATGGTTAAAAACGAGGGGCGACGCTTTTGCGTCAC
>ERZ827108.1169-NODE-1169-length-37161-cov-11.832669_pt1 | contig 37161 bp, 36 predicted proteins | sample MGYA00519921_ERZ827108 | MGnify/ENA primary metagenome ERZ827108 (study PRJEB31778, sample SAMEA3449258) | human gut metagenome | biome: human gut; feature: human-associated habitat; material: faeces | place: United Kingdom | collected 2010/2012 ...
CTTCTGATGTTAAATCACTGGCGTTAACGTTAAATTGCGCGCGTGCTCGGTCAATCTGCGGCACAATGGAGGGCGACACAGAAGCGTGGGCACGAAGTTGAGCCCGCGCGACGCGGCATCCGCCGCATGCAGGAACCGAAACGACAAGGAGCACTTTCGTGGCTAAGGTCAATCCGAACTATCAGAAACTTCCCGGCAGCTATCTCTTCTCCGAGATCGCCCGTCGCACGGCCGCATATTCCGAGGCGCACCCCGAGGCGAAGCTCATCAAGATGGGCATCGGCGACGTGACGCGCCCGCTCGCACCTGCCGTCATCGAGGCGATGCACGCCGCCGTCGACGACATGGCTCGCTCCGAGACCTTCCACGGCTACGGCCCTGAGCAGGGCTACGACTTCCTGCGATCGGTCATCGCGGAGAAGGACTTCCACGCACGCGGGGTCGACATCGCCGACGACGAGATCTTCATCTCCGATGGCGCGAAGTCCGACTGCGGCAACATCGGCGACATCCTCGACGTCGACAACGTCATCGCCGTTTGCGACCCGGTGTACCCCGTCTACGTCGACTCCAACGCGATGGCGGGCCGCGCGGGCGACTACGATGCCGAAGCCGAGCGCTGGACGAACATCACCTACATGCCAACCACCGCCGAAAACGGCTTCTGTCCTGCGCTTCCCGAGGGCCGTGCGGACGTCATCTACCTGTGCAGCCCGAACAACCCCACGGGCACGGTGCTCACCGCCGAGCAGCTGAAGGTGTGGGTCGACTACGCGAACGCCAACGGCTCGATCATTATGTTCGACGCGGCTTACGAGCGCTTCATCACCGAAGAGGGCGTGCCTCACTCCATTTACGAGGTGGAAGGCGCCAAGACCTGCGCCATCGAGTTCCGCTCGTTCTCGAAGACCGCAGGATTTACCGGTGCACGCTGCGGATACACGGTGGTGCCTAAGGAACTCGAGCGCGACGGTCAGAGCCTGAACGCCATGTGGAACCGCCGCCAGTGCACGAAGTTCAACGGCGCGAGCTACATCATCCAGCGCGGCGCCGCTGCCATCTACACCGAGGAAGGCGAGCGCCAGATCGAGGAGACGCTTGCGTACTACCGCAACAACGCGCACGTGATCAAAGAGGGCCTCGAAGCCGCCGGGTTCACCGTGTACGGTGCTGTGAACAGCCCTTACATCTGGTGCAAGACGCCTGAAGGGGTAGGGAGCTGGGAGTTTTTCGACAAGCTGCTCACCGAGGCGAACATCATCACCACGCCGGGCGCGGGCTTCGGCCCCTCGGGCGAGGGCTATGTGCGCCTGACCGCCTTCGGCGACGCCGACGCCACCGTCGAGGCGATGGAGCGCATCAAGAAGCTCATGGCGTAGCGAACGTCGAGCGGCGTAGCGAGCCTCCTGCGGTGGAAAGAACACTACCCGCCGCAGGAGGTACTCTTCCCGCGAAAGCTTAGGGGCAAAACTAAAAGGAGCCTCGAGCATTGTGCCCGAGGCTCCTTCCATCTTATGCGGCAGATCGCGCAGGCTGCAGCGCTTACCCTAGAACCCGCCTTGGCTTGCGCGCTCGGGAACGAGCGTGCGACGCTTTCCCTTCGCCCAGTTCATGCAGCGGAATTCCTTCACCTCGTGGAAGTTGTAGTTCTCAGCCCACATGAAGCAGAAGCCGCGCAGCTCGTCGAGCAGCTCCTCGGGCGTGCCCGCGTGCTCGTCCTCGATGTAGGTCTTGAACACGGAATACGTCTCGCTCTTATCGTGGATGCGCACCTTGGGGAAGCGGATGGAAAGCCACGTGCGGATGGCAGCGTTGAGCTTCTCGGCGCCGGGGTCGTCGCCGAACATAACCTCGATCGGCTCCCAGTATTCCTTGTACAGGCGCGTCTGCTCATCGTGGTCCATCGCAATGAGCAGGTAGTTTCGCACCAGGTCGGCCGTCGTCAGCGGCACACCGCGCGCGTTCAGGCTCTCGAAGATGAGCTGCGGGTTGTCGCCGCGGTCGAGCTCCGCGTCGATCACCGTGAGCACCTTCATGCCCGCCCACAGCACGTCGGCGTCGAAATCGCTCTTCTCCATCTCGCCGTAGAAGTAGTCGAGGTTCTCAGTGATGCGCTCGGAGGGACGCTCGGGCATCGGCGTAGCGTTCACCACCGCCTCAAGTGTCGGGCAATCGTTTAGCGACAGGATGAGCTTCGCCGCCGCACCGTCGCCCGTCTTCACGTGGAGGAACGTGCCGGAGATATCGTCGGCAGTAAGGCCATCGGCGGTCGCGCCGTGCGCGCGTAGGTACTTCACGAGCGCGGCGATCACGATGGTGAGCGTGGTCATGCGCTGCTGGCCGTCGATCACATCGAGTTGATGCTGCGCCGTCTTCGCGAAACGGTCGGGCGCATAGAGCACCGTGCCGATGAAGTGCGCGTTGCCCGTGCGGCCCGAGCGGTTGATGTCCTGCCACAGCCCTTTGCACTGCTGCAAGCCCCAGGAGTACACGCGCTGGTACACCGGGATGACGAACTGGGTGTCTTCCGTTCCCAAAAGATCGAGGAACAGCTCTTGCTTGGTTTGCATGCGTAAAACTCTTTCTCCACTTCGCGCCCAAGGTGCCGACCTGGACGCGGCCTCCATCTTGCACCCGAAGCGTCGCCGCGGGTGCGGCCCCAAAAACCGTGAAGGATTATAGGACAGGCACCTATAGATGAGTAGATGCTCGAATCCGATTGAGCAGGAGAATCCGCAAATCGAGCACAGAGAGTGGCATTGATGGGGGAGCAACAGGCATGCGAAGAAGCCATAAGGTACAATCCTAGAAAACCATGTTCAAAAACGGCGCAAAGGCGAGCTTGAAGGACGGCCTGGGAGCAAATGCATCGCGAGGGGTCCCCTTGCTCGCGCCGGCCGTCAAACAACAACCAGAAACGCGCCCGGCACCGAAAGATTGGGAAGCACTATGACGAAGAAACGCATCTTGCTTGTCGCCACGGGCGGCACTATCGCATCGAAAGAAGAGGGGAATGGCTTGTCGCCTGCGCTTTCAGGCGAGGAACTGACGAGGTACGTTCCCGAGATGGCAGACCTCGCCACGCTCGACGTGAAACAGGCCATGAACATCGACTCGACCAACATGCGCCCGAGCGACTGGCTGCGCGTCGCCCGCACCATTATGGAAAGCTATGACGACTACGACGGGTTCGTGGTGCTGCACGGCACCGACACCATGGCATACACCGCGGCAGCCCTGTCGTATCTCATCCAGCACAGCCCCAAGCCCATCGTGCTCACCGGGTCGCAGCGCCCCATGGCGAGCGCCTTCACCGACGCGAAGCTCAACCTGTACCAAAGCGTGCTGTACGCAACCGACGACGACGCGCGCGACGTGTCGATCGCGTTCGGCGGCATCGTCATCGCGGGAACCCGCGCGCGCAAGCAGCGCACCATGAGCTTCAATGCCTTCACCAGCGTGAACTTCCCGCCGCTCGCCTATATCCGCACCGACCGCATCGTGCGCTCCGCCCCCTTCGCGCATGCAAGGAAGGCGGAAGGGTCACGCGGTCACACAGCAGATCACCCCGTCGTGTACGACAAGCTCGATCCGCGCGTGTTCGCGCTGAAGCTCACGCCAGGGCTCGATTCGCGAATCTTCTCGGCCTTGGCGCCATCATATGTTGCGGTCATCTTAGAGACGTTCGGCATCGGCGGCATTCCCGAGCAAGGCGAGACCGGCCCATGTTTTCAGAACGCTATCAATTCATGGGTTGATTCGGGGCGCATCGCCGTCATGACGACGCAGGTTCCTGAAGAGGGGCTTGACCTGGGAGTTTATGAGGTTGGCCGCGCGTATGCGAACCATCCTGGCATCTTGCGCGGCGCCGACATGACCCCCGAGGCGATCGTCGCGAAGACCATGTGGGCGCTCGGGCAAACCCGCGATGTGGCAGAGGTGGAACACCTGTTCAACTGCGAGATCAACCACGACCGCTCGCCGTTCGAGTAGGTAGAAAGCGCGAGGCGGCGCACCGCCTCGCGCACTATTTAGGCAACGAAGAGTTTGCTCACGTCGCCCGCATTGCAGTCGGCGAGCGCGACGCTTTTGATGGAGGGGTCGTCGTCGGTCGAGTAGTAGTACGTCTTCGTGCGCGCGGAGAAGCATCCCGTGTAGAGCGTGCGCTCGAAGGCGCCGTCGGCCATCGCCGCCGAGCCTTCCACCATCGCCACGCTCCCAAGCGTATGGAACGCGCGCAGCACGTTTTCCCATTCGCTAGCCTTTTGCGGGTAGTTCGCGTTCAAGAACGCCGCCTTCACGAAACGCGAAGGGGAGTAGGAATCGCCCGGGATGCCGCGCGCACCGGCACCTGCGCCAAAGGGGGTAAGCTCGGCGCGACCCCAGGTCGCAGCAGCGGGGAAGTCGCCCGTTGCCGTGATATAGGTGCGCAAGTTCGTCATATGCCAGGTGAACTCGGGCTGGTTCGCCAGCGTATCGACCGGGTTGTCCATCACATGCAAGCCGTCGGCCATCTGCTCGATTACGATCGAGCGCGTGCCATCACCGACAATCCAGTGCAGCATCGACACGCCGAGCTGGTCGTTCACCGGCTTCGCAACGATGTTCGCGTTCGCGAGGGCCGCCTCCACTTCACCGACCGTAGAGAAGTTGGCTGCGACCCAAACGGGGAACTCGTAGGCCGCGATGTTCGTCTTCCCATCGATAGGTCCCTTGGAATATTCGGCGAACCCGGGGAAGTTCAAGCCGGCAACGCCCAGGCCCGCGTCGTTTCCGCAATCGAAATAGAGCGGGTAGTTGTCGAGCACCACCGCCATGCCGATCACGGCGTGCGCCGCCGGCGCATCATCGAGGAAGGAGTAGGGGAGCGGAAAGCCCGCGGGCGTCACCACCACACGCTCACCGTAGCGCGTGCTCCAATCGAGGTTGCGTGCCAGATACATGTTGCCATCGCCGTCGCTGAATCTGATTCCTGTGCACATATCGCATCCTTCCGTGAAGCTTGTCCGTTCGCGCCCGCCCGCGTCGGGTGGACATTTCTTCTATGTTATTGTGCGACCGCATCATTCGAAGGGCAACCGGGAGCTTCCCATCGTTGCCATTTGGTCACCAAAACGCCGCGCAGCCAACAAATTGCGGGGGAAACGCGGCAGACGGCAGACAGCAGCCCGCAGAACTCGTGGACATGGCGTGGCGAGGAAGAGGGCAGGGGGCGCCCCGAAGAACGAGCGCATAGGGAGAAAACGCATGGGAAAGCTCGCCTCGGGAAGGCAGGCGCTCGTGGTGGGCGCGGTGTGCCTGGCGGTGCTGTTTTTGTGGCCTCGACTGGGCACGATGGGAGCAAAGGTGCCCAGCTCGCTTGTCGCCGTCATCGTGAGCATGATCATGGTGCCCCTATTCAGCATGAACGTGAGCACCATCGGCGATTTGTACACCATCAACGCCGGCTTGCCCGAGTTGCACGTGCCGCAGCTCTCAATCGATTTGCTGCGCGACCAGCTTCCCAACGGCGAAGGCGGCGTAAGAAGGGAAGGTGGCTTGAAGCGACCCAAATGCGAAAGGCGGTCGAGCACAACGATGCCCGACCGCCAAAGAAGGGAATTTTTCTAGGGCGCCCAACATTCGCCCTCTACGCTTAGGCCCCTCATAGGTCGAAACCAAGAGGAACGCACCTCGGTAAGGTCAACACCTGCCAGCCGGAACCGACACGCTACGCGCGGGCGCCTGATTTCGCTGCGTCGCGCGGCGAGGATCCATCGCCCGTCGCGACGTTTACAGCCGAAGCCTTCGCAGCCGCACGAGCGGCAGCATCGGCGGCGGCAACCTCGCCTGTCCCCACGTTCACGCGCTTCTTCACCTTGATGCGCAGCGCGCACGCGAAACCGATCACCGCAAGTGCGAGCGCAAACGCGAATCCCCAGTGAGACCCCTGCGTGAACGCGAGCGTCGCGTCAGCCCCGCCCGCAGCAGCATAGCTCGCTTGACCTGCGGTGAGAAGGCTCGTCGCAACCGCAGTGCACACGGCGCCGAGCACCTGCTGCATCGTGTTGAGCGCCGTGGAGCCATCGGCTGAAAGCTCGCGCGGCAGCGAAGAGAGCGCGTGCGTCTGACAGGGAGACATCGCGAGCGGCATGCCGAGCATCATGACCACATGGCAGGCAGCGACGTAGGAAAGCGGAGATTCCGGCGTGACGAACAGAAGCGCCGTAGCCCCCACGATGGACAGCCCAAACCCGCAAATCGCCGGCCCGCGCGCGCCGATCCGATCGTAGATGCGACCGGAGATCATGCTCACGAGCGCGTTCACGATGCCGCCGGGCAGCATGACCACGCCGGTCACCGCCACCGCCAGCAACATGCCGCTCTGGTAAAACTGCGGCAGGACGTACATGGCGGAAAGCGTGATGCCGAAATTGACCATCATACACACGGCACCAACGCGAAATTCCTGATGAGAGAAGATGCGCACGTCGATAATGGGCACCTCCATGGAAAGCTGGCGACGCGCATAGAGCGCAAGGCACGCGATTCCCGCAACAAGCGCCCCCAAAACGACGGGGGAGGTCCATCCGTAAGAGCTCGCCATGCCCGCGCCGAACACGACACCGCCGAACCCCACAACCGAAAGCGCGACGGACGGCGCATCGATTGCAGGCTTGGTCAGCTTGAAGGGATTCACCTCGAATTTCCACGCGAAGACGATTCCCACCAAGGCCATGACGGCGAAACTCGCGAACACAAGGCGCCACGAGCCAGCACCCACGAGCGCGCCCGCAAGCGTCGGACCGATAGCAGGCGCAAACATCACGACGAGCGCGGACGCTCCCATGGCGGCACCGACTTTGTGCAGGGGAAAGACCTCGAACACCATAGCGAACGTGATGGGGAGGACAAGCCCCGTGCCAATGCCCTGCATCGCGCGTCCGACGAACGCGATGGCAAACGAGGGGGCCGCTGCGCTCACGATCGCGCCGACAAGGAAGGCGCCCAGCGCGAACAGGGTGAGCTTGCGAGCAGAGAACCATTTCATGAGCAGGCCCGCGAACGGCAGAACCACGCCGATCACGAGCATATAGCCCACCACAAGCCATTGCGTGACGGATACGTCGACGCCGAAAGCGAGGGAAAGCTGGGGCAGGGCGATATTAAGTGCGGTCTCGCTGTACATACCGGCGAAGCCACCGCAGAAGAGGCCCATGAGCGCGAGGTAGGGATGAGCCACCTCGACACGGGCACGGGGAAGTTTGACATTGCTTGAAGTCACGTTTTCAGTTACTCCTTTCTTTGGGGTTTTCACTGGTCAAAAGGCGAATTCAGCGCATAAAAAAAGGCGGCCGCAACATGCTCGTTGCGACCGCCTCTGCATCTTGTATGCAGCGTCTAACTGGCTTTTCGACTGACCTCAGTTAAACACAACCGAGGAGCATTTCGTAAGTGGAGAGTTTGTGAATTTCCGTGAATTGTAGGCGCCACGGAGCGATTTGCGTGCGCACGCACCTCCTACCGCCCTCAAGAGCCATGAGCGCGAACAACACTACCTTCGAACGCCGGAGAACGCGTAGAAGCCAGGCGTATCCACCAGCGCCTCGATTTCGAACTTGTCCGCCCAAAGTGCGCTCTCCTCGCTCGCTGCGCGCAGGCCGCAGCTCACCCCCGCGGCAACTGCCTCGTGGTGGCGGTTGATGACGTCCTTGCCCGATCCATGGGCGACGACGAAACGCCCATCTGTCTTGACCAGGCGATACACTTTCTCTACCAATGCAGTCTTCTCGAAAATGTGAGGGTAGGCGTTGTAGATGACCACGGCGTCGAAGCGCTCGCCTTCATCGAGCGAGAGCGCGTCAGAGGCACGAAGCTCCACGGAAGGTTCGTTGCCGAACTTTTCCCTCGCGCGCTCGACCATCTTCTCCGACACGTCGACCGCCACAATCTTTCTCGCTTGGGCCGCAAGGTAGAAGGGGATCATCACACCTGTGCCACACCCTAAATCGAGCACCGAGTCGCCTGGCTTCAGATCGACGAGCGAGAGCACCGCCCCCTGCACGCGACTTTCCCCTGAACAGCCGTTTTCATCCCACTTGCCCGCGCGCTCGTTGAAGTACGCTGCTATCTCGTCCATGACAATCCCTTCATCGCGGAATGACCACCAGTCTCCCGCTGTGCTTGATAATATCTGCGTCCATGCCGTAGATTCGCTTGATGCGCTCGGACGTTACGCATTCCCGCCCGCCTGCGGCATCGACCTTGCCGTCTTTCAGGAAGAGGAAGTGGTCGCAATAGCGAATCGCCAGGTTGATGTCGTGCATAACCGCGCAGGCGGCAATACCGTGCTCGTCGACCTCGCGGCAGACCTCCCGCATGACCTCCTGCTGGTTGGCAGGGTCGAGGTTGTTGGTCGGCTCATCGAGCAGAAGCGTCTCGGCCTGTTGCACGAACGCGCGGGCGAGAACCATCTTCTGGTACTCCCCGCCGGAAAGCTCATCGGCATAGCGCAAAGAGTAAGCGGAAAGCCCCAGCCGCTCGAGCGTCTCGCGGACAACAACATGATCGGCCTCCGTCGGCGCGCCCTGCATGAGAGGATGGCGCCCAACGAGTACCGAATCGTAGACCGTAAGGCGATTCGCGTGGCTGTGCTGGGCGACGAGCGCGACCTTTTGCGCTCGCGCGCGCCGCTTGACCTCGCCCATGGGCACGCCGTCGAGGAGCACCTGCCCCGCATCGGGTTTGCGCAGTCCCATCAGGCATGACAAAAGCGTCGACTTGCCGCACCCGTTCACCCCGAGAATCGCCGTGAACGATCCCGGAGCAAGCTCGATCGACACGTCCCGCAATACGGGAGTTCCCGCCCGGTAGGAAAAGCCGAGCCCACAGGCTGCAAGCATCAGCGGCTCACCCCCCGAAACAGCAGATAGATGAAAATAGGCGCACCGACGAACGACGTGATCGCCGAAATCGGCAAGATCAGCGGCGCCACGACAACGTGGCAGAGGATGTCGGATACCAGCAACATCCCCGCACCCGCAAGGGCGGAGGCGGGAAGGAGGAAGCGGTAGTCGGCGCCAAGCAGGCGACGCATCACGTGCGGCGCGACCAGCCCGACGAAGTTAACGATTCCGCAAAAGGCGATCACCGTCGAGGCCGCCGCGCTTGCGACCAGCATGTTCGCGAGGCGCACGCCGTTCACAGAGATTCCCAGGCTATGGGCGAGGCCCTCTCCGGACTCGATTGCGTTCATGGCCCAGCGGTTCGCGAAGAAGAACACGGCGCTTACCACCGTGACGAGCGCCATCACGGCGAGCTGGCTTCTGCTCACGCGGCCCAGATCGCCGAATGTCCAAAAGACCACGGCAGCGACCTGGGAGTCTTCTGCAAAGTATTGCACGATCGTGGTACCTGCGGTGAACAGCGCCGACAAGGCAACGCCGAGCAACACGATGCTTTCAGGGGTCATCTCGCGCACTCGCGACAAAAGCAAAATCACCACCGTCGAGAGCATTGCGCCCGCAAACGCGAAGAGCGCCGTCGTTACGGGGTCGGCGGTCGAGATGCCCTCGTAGGCGGCGGAAGCGCCCGCACCATCTGCGAAGACGATGATGGCAAGCGAGGCACCGAACGCAGCCCCCTGAGAGATACCGAGCGTGCTCGCCGAAGCAAGCGGATTGCGCAGGACGCTTTGGTAGGCGCACCCCGCAAGCGCAAGCGCCACCCCGGCGACAACGGCCGTCAAGACGCGGGGGAGACGAATGTTCTGAACTGCGGCGACGGTACGCACATCGCCCTGCCCGAAGACCGCGCGCACCACATCGAGAGGGGCAATCTGAAGCGAGCCCATAGTCATCGAGAACACGGCTATACCGACAACCGTGACGAAGAGGACGACGAGCACGAGGCGCTTGCGCCTGATATAGCCCGCATACGCGTCACGAGGTGCTTTCCCCTCGCCGGGCAAGCTCGCGGTTGTAATTTTGTCCTCTTCCATAAGCGGCTATTCTAGCTGAAAGAAAGCGTCGTGAAGCCCATGCCCGCATTCTTCATGGTTTGGTAGAAGTCGACGCCGAGAAGCGTGGTGTAAATCTCGGAATACTTCGCGTCAAGATCGACGTCGGCGAACTTGTCGGGGTAGATGGTCGCGCCGATGAAGTACGTGTCGCAGATGCCCGTGTCGATGTTGGTGCCGTTGAAGTTGAAGAACGGCTGCGTGTAGAGGCGGCCCTCCTTGAACGCCTTCAGATCATCAAAGAAGGCCTTGTTGTTGGCGTAGTCCGTCTTCATAAGGTCCATGTTGCCCGCGTTCAAGAACATGAAGTCAGGATCCCAGTTGCCGATCTGCTCGAGGTCGACGTCAATTGCGGCTTTCTGGCCCGTCTCGTCGGCAACGTTTTTCGCGCCAAGCTCGACGAGGGGGGCGTAGTTCGCGTACGTGCCGGTGAAGCTCTTAGCACCCTTGTAATTGACGGCGCCCACATAGACGCTCGGCTTGTCGGCATCGGGGATGTCGGCAGTGCGCGCCTTCAAGTCAGCGTCCCACTCCTTGAGCTTCGAGACGACCTCCTGCGCGTGGTCCTGCGTGCCCAGCGCCTCGCCGACGCAGGTGATCGAGGTGTAGACGTTGTCGGTGAACAGCTGGTTTTGGTAGGTGATGCCGATGACGGGGATGCCCGTGTCCGCCTGAAGCGAGTCGCACTCTTCAGCACTGCGGCTCGAGATGATCACGTCAGGCGCGAGCTCCATGAGCTGCTCCTCGTTGACGTTCGTCTCGAGCAGATGGTTTCCGTTGCTCGTCGCTGGCAGGTTGGCGAAAAGATCCTTGTACGCAACCGCATACGGACGATTTAAGGCCGGCTCGGTTTCCATCTCGGTCACAGCGATGAGCTTGTCCTGCCCGCCCGCATACACGACGAAACGCGCGCCGCTGCCGACGGTCGCCGCGGTTTGGACATCAGCGGGAACCTCAACACTTCGACCATAGGCGTCGACCACCGTCTTCGTCGCCGCGGCGTCTTGCGCCCCCTCCGACGAGCCCGTGCCCGCAGGTGCGGAACAGCCTGCAAACGCAAACAGGCACGCGCACAGGCAGGCCACTACGGCAACCACGCCGCATACTCTCACTCTTTTCAACATGAGCTTCTCCCTTTCGCTTTGGATCGCATCGAATCGCTGCGACTGATAGTAACACGAAATGTTAATTCGTAACACCCCTATTCCGAGAGCGGCACCGCCGAACACAGCAAGGCGCCGCGCCCCTTACCGGGACGCGGCGCCTTTTTCGCCAGCTCATCTGCATCAGGTGCAGGCGAGCCGAAGATCAAACTATTCCGCTACGGCATCGTAACCTGGAACGTCACGATCTCGTCGTAGGTCTTGGAGTTCGTGACCTCGAAAGAGCCTTGCACGTTCACGAGATCGTCGATGCTCTTGATGCTGTCGTCCATGAAGGTCATGAACGTCTCGGCGTAAGCGTTCGGCTGAATCGTCTCGTAGATGTAGGGGCTGATCATCTTGCCGTTCACCGTCCAGGTGCCGTAAGAGCCGCTGAAGTCGATCGCCGCGTCGGCGCTCTTGTTCGTGATGACCAAGGTGTAGCCGCAGGAGTCGAGCCAATCCTGCTTCTTGTCGACAACCATCACGGAGATGTTGTCGTCGCTGTAGATCTCCTTGTCGATGGCCTGAATCGCCTGGTCGTCCGTCGCGCTCGAGCTGGAAGTCGCGCCGTCAGAGGAAACCGAGCTCGAGCCTAGGTCCTTGACCTCGTCGCTCGTCTTCTTGAACTTCATGCCCTCGCCGTCAACCTCGATGGAGAGCACACCGTCCTTAATCGTCGCGTCGACGCTGTCGCCCTCGATCGTCAAGGACACCTTATCAGCCGACTTGGCGTCCCAGGTGCCGTCCATCGTCTCGCCGAACATACCGAGCTTGAACGTGCCGTCCTCGGCGAAGGTCGCCTCGATGGTGAGGCCGAACGCCTTCATCATGGCCATATCGTCTTCGGAAGCGCCCGTGAGCTCGGAGAGCTCCCACGTTCCGATGACCGCCTTCTTGGGGTCGGCCTTGTCACCCCCACCGCAGCCGACGAGCGCGAAGCATAGCGCGATAGCGAATGCAACAACTCCGAATACCTTCAACTTCGATTTCATGGTAGCACTTCCTTCCCGAATAGCTTTCCCATTCCAACCACTCTATCGTGCACGCCGGAGCTTGCCGCCCCGACGATGGTGCCCGCGGTGTTAAAGCCCGATCGCGCCGCCGCAGAACTCGCAGCGCCCGTTCGCATCCGGCATTGTGGTGGCCCCGCAGAACGGGCAGGTCACCGCTGCCTTCGGAGCCTTCGCCGCCGCAACGTTCTCGCGCACCGTCTCACGCAGGCTCGTGAGCGCCTCGCGGATCTCGTTGGCCTGGCGTTCCGCCTCGCGGAATTCCACCGAGTAACGTTCCTCGATGCGGCTATCGTTGACCTTGAACGTGATCTCGTCGAAGTAAGGCGAGTTCACGTGGATGGTGAGGTACACATCGTAGTCTATGTCGTAGCGCGGCGGGTCGTAGCTTTCCCGGTGGCCTTCGGAGTTCTCGCGATAGATTTCGGTGCGGGTCTCGCGAACCTCCGAATCGCACCCGGTGACTTGGGAGAAGTCCATCACGTCCGGGTTCGCATCGCGCCACCGCGACGAGGAGGTGACGATGAAGCACTGCGCGTCCTCGTCGAGGAGCACCTTGGTGTCGCCACCGAGCGTGCGCGTCGTGTTGAACCCCGCGACGCGGTCCTTGTTCGCCTCGCGGTAATCGAGCTGCTCGCGAATCTGTTCGACCGTCGAGCGCCTGCGCTCGCTGAAGAAGGGGGAGAGCTTCTTGGCGCACTCTTTGCACAGGTTGCCGTCTTCAAGCTTCCTGTTGCCGAGCAAGCCGATTTCCCCTCCGCAGATATCGCAGCTCTTCTTCTCGAAGATCTTTCCAAACAATCCCATACCCGCACTCCTTCCCGCGCATCCAACGAAGTTTTCGTTGATTTCATGGTGAGGGAAAGAGGCCTCCGCGGCAACGACCCTATGGCCCGCAGCGCGGCGCAAAGTGCGACCGCATGGCCATTTCGTGCGGAAAGGGAAGGATGCGATTTAGCGCGACTCCTGCTCATCGCGCATTTTCGGGACGATAAGCCCGCTTGAGACCGCATGGACCGCAAGGCGCAGGATGTTGTCGTAGCCAGTCTTCGCGAGAATCTCGGAGATGTGGCGCTTGACCGTACCCTCGGACAGGAAGAGCTCTTGCGCGATTTCCTTGCGCGTCTTGGTCTCGCACACGAGGCGCAGGATATCGACCTCCACGTCGGTCAGTGCAGCCGCGTCCGAGAAGATGCTCTGCTGGGCGCGCGGGAAGGTGGAGTAGCCCTCCATCGTGGAGCGAATGATACCCAGAAGGTCGTTCGTGCCGACGTTTTTGTACACGAAGCTGTCGACGTGCGCGGCACGGGCCTGCTCGATGAAGGTGATCTCGGGCATGCCCGTCATGATGACGACGCGCACCTCGGGATGGGATTCCTTGATGCGGCGCGCAGCGACGATGCCGCTCGAATCGTTTTCGGTACACACATCCAGAAGCGCGCAGGTGGCGCCCGTCTTCTCCACTTCATCAAGCGCGAATGCGGCGTCGGCGAGGGAAGCCACCACCTCCATGTCGGATTGCGCGGCGATAGTCTGGGCGAGCGAGTCGCGCAGCATGGTCTGGTCTTCCACGATGACGATCTTGATCATTGGTCCTCTCCTTCATGCGGCGGCGCGCACGGCGCCTGGGCCTCGATGGTGAACGGGGAAGTCGATACGATGGAAAGCGTGCCGCCCACGCGCGCGAGCGTCTGGCGCATCGAGGGGAAGCCCGTGCCCTCGTGCACCTCTCCGCGCGCGGCGGCCCCGTCGTTTTGAACGGAAAGCGTGTAGCAACCTGATGATTCGCCAAGGCGTACATCGACCCGATGCGCCTGCCCGTGCTTGGCGGCGTTGGTCGCGGCCTCGCGGACGACGTCGACGAAGGCGATGGCGACCTCAGGGCGGCAGGGAAGCGGGCCTTCCACTGAAATGACAATTCCCACCAGGGAAAACGAGCTCTCAATTGCGCGAAGGGCGCCCTCGACGTCGATGTCGTCGGGCTCGGCGAGATCTTCCACGACCGTGCGAGCGAGGTCTACCACGCATGCAAGCTTCTCGGGATCAGGGTCATCGTCTTCCAGATAGCGGTGGAGGATGGACAGGCGCTGACCGACGGTGTCGTGCACGCGCGAGCGCATGCGCAAGATTGCCTCGTTGCGCGAGACTTCGCGCGCGTTCTCGACGGCCGCAACAAGCTCGGTGTTCGCCACGTCGAGAAAATGGTTCATGCGCTCGATGTCGGAGTTGATGGACTCCTCCTCGGTCACGTCGAAAGCCACCATCCGGCGGTACTCCTTGTGGCCGAGCCTCACCCGGTCGCGCATGAAAAGCCGCGTTTCATCGGGGGATATCTCAAGACGAATACCTTCCGGCAAAACCGCGTCCGCGCCCCCTTCCGCCTTGTTCGCCATCTCTTCGAGGTCATCCCACACCCCGCGCGTCTCGGCAAGGTCACCCGCAAAACCGAGCGCGGTCAGACACGAGCGCATCGACTCGTTCATGAAGAGGATGCGCCCCTCGTCATCGGCGCAGATGACGCCCTCGGGCAGTGCCCGAATAGAATCGATGATCGACAGCCGCGAAACGGAGAGCCGCCCGGCACGCACATCGAGGGTAAGCGCAGCTCCCACGCGGAAGACGAAGAACGCCGCATCGCCGATGAGGAGATACGGCACCAAATGACCCAGCATATCGATGGACGGCGGGGTGATGAGCGCCATGAGGGCGATCTCACTCGTCATGATGGGGCGTCGGTAGGCAATCGCCAGCGCAAGCCCCAAAAGCGCCGCCACGGCGTCTATCCACAGAAGCGACTCAATGGGGAACGAGAACGTCTTCAGACGAAAAAGCGCCACGCCGTAGCCGTTGTGGACGCTGTTCGCCGTAGCCGCCGCAAGCAGCAGATGCACGAAGAGCAGCACCTCGTAGAGCTTGACGAGAGAGAAGGGACGCGCGCCGCGGCGCGTCGAGAGGAAGAGCACATGGAGCAGCTGCCCTCCCGCGGCGACGTAGAACGACACCACGAGCGCAACGATCACGGGGGTATCCAGCTCGAAGAGAAAACCCACGCGATCACCTTCCCTCGAGTGAAACCGAGAGGCTCACGCTGTCGCTCGACGTTTCCAACGTGAAGGCCGTATGTTGCGAAATCAACGATTTTCGCAGTTCATCGAGCGATCCCTGGAATCTCGGCCCCACGGCGCCGTCCGATTCGAGAGCGGCACGCATCTCCACCTCGCCCGACTGTCCATCGCGCACGAACAGCATGAGAACCGGGTTTTTCGCAGAGAACGCCGCCGCCGCGAAGTCGTAGAGGCAGTCGTAGAGCACGCTCACCGTGGCCGCGGGGAGCACCCCTGACGTTTCCACGAGGGCCGCGCACTCGATGTCGAGCGAGCGCAAATCGGCAGCCGTCTCGTTGAAGACGAGTTCAAGCCGCTCGCGGTTGAAGTCGGGGTCGCTTTTCTCCGCCAAGATAAGCCCGCCTTTGCGCTTGCAGTACGCAACGAGCAGCTTCACCTCCATGAGCCGCTCGCGACGGGCGGCTGCAGAGACGGGGTCGCTTCCCTGCGGCAGGTCGTCGAGCAGCTCGCTTATACGCTGCGTCTTGCTTTCGAGCGCGCGCTCGATCTCGGCAAACAGCGCGCGGGCGTCCTCCTGGCGATGGAGGGTCATCGCGAGCTCCCGATCACGCTTGAGCATGGCGTTCGCGCGCCGCAGCTTCGCCTGCCACTCGGAAAGCAGGCGCCTGCGCTCATCGAGCGCCGTCATGTCCTCGGACAAAAGCGCGTCGCCGCCCACCACCGAATACACCTTGAACAGCGTCGAGGGAACGGCTGACGTGCGAAACGACACGATGCCGTAGCGCGGGGTCTCGATTTCCCCGAGCGTCGTTCGCACGGCATCGGGAATCTCAGTCGCGGCGGTGGTTTGGTACACAACGTCTCGCTCGCGCGAGAGGATTTTCAAATCGAAGGGGAGTTTTGAGAAGAATTGGTCATATCGGGCATATGAGGGAAGGATTCCCAGGTCAAGCGATAGTTCGAGCGCAACAATAACCAAGATGCTATAGACGAGGGCAATGTTCGTCGAGAATAGCCCCGCCTTGCGAGCGATGAACAGCGCAAAGTACGCCGCACCCACGCCAAGGATAATCGCCATCGGCAGAAAGGCGCTTTTCAGCTGGGTCCGAGCAGCGGGAAATGCCGCCGCGAAAAAGCCCACATACTGCACAAGCGCCCACGCGGTCACGCACCAGTAACCCGCCTGATAGGTATAATCCCTGCTCCAATGCGGATCGGATAAGTCGAACGCGAACACGAGGTGGTGGTAGTTGTTCGTCAGCACGAGCGCGCAGAACACCGCGTCGATAACCCAAGCAATGCTGACAACCCTTTGCCATGCAACATGCCGATCAAGGGCGGCTGCGTGAAGGGCGCTTGCCAGGAAGAACGTGGGGATAAACATCATCGGCACGTAGTAGAGGTACCACATAATCGAGGCGGCAAGATCGCTTTTCACCGGGTATTTCAGCAACACGTCCAAAAGCCAGGCGGCGAGAAGCGCGGCGATGATCTTCAAATTGCTTCGAATTTTTATGTCCGAGCAGCGCAGATGCACGGAGAACCCCCAGGCGACGCAGCCCGACCCCGCCAAGATCATGAGCCCCGCCGTGCTCGACGGCCCGTTTCCCGGGAGACCGAAGAAGCGGATTTCCGCCTGAGAAGCCAGCTGCACGATGGCGAGCACAGCCCCAAGGACGAGGGCGAAGACGGCCCAAGCCGCCACTATCCGCCCCTTGAGCGGGTCTGTTCCGCTTGCACGGCCCATCCAAGCTCCCTTTCCGCCTCGCACGATCCCCTTTTGCCCAAGTATACCTTGAGCGCCCTATCAAACGATGGCCGCGCGGCCAACCGAGCCGCGTTTTTTTGGCCGCATGGCACAACGAAATCGACAACAGAACCGCGCGGGATGACGCGCATAAAGTATCATGGGGGCGAACGATGAAACTGCAGCCGCCTACGTCGGAGGTCAGCCAATGGCAACTGAATCGGTAAACTACCAGTGCCCTTCGTGCATGGGCCCTTTGCACTTCGAAGGAGCCGACGGAAAGCTGCACTGCGACTACTGCGGCGGAGCCTTCACGCCCGCCGAGGTCGAGGCCGCCTATGCCGCCAAGCAGCAGAAAGCCGATGCGCAGGCGGAGAGCGACACCGAGCGGGCAGAGGCAGGGGAGCGAAGCGACTTCGAGCGAATGGGCGACGAAGCGGCAGGCGCGGCATCGGTACTTACCAACGAGACGATTTCCGCCGCAAAAGAAGTCTCCGCAAGCGCGAGCGACCCCATCCAGGCGTACCTTTCGCGCGCCTCCTGGAACGAGGACGAACGTGAGGGAATGCGTTCCTTCACGTGCTCCTCCTGCGGCGCCGCGGTCACGGTCGATGCGACCACGGCGGTCTCGGAGTGCCCGTACTGCGGGAACCCCACCGTCGTGCCCGGCACCTTCTCAAACGAGGCAAAGCCCGATTTCATCATTCCCTTCAAGGTGAGCAAAGAAGAGGCGACTTCCGCACTCACCTCGTACTACAAGGGCAAGAAGTTCCTTCCCAAAGAATTCGTGCAGAGCAACCGCATCGCGCACATGCAGGGCGTCTACGTGCCGTTTTGGCTTTACGACGGGAACGCCGAGGGAAGCGCAACCTACGAATGCAAGAACATCCGCGTCTACACCTCGGGCGACGAGGAAGTCACCGAGACCGACGTCTACGAGGCGTACCGCGAGGGATCGCTCGACTTCGAGCGCATTCCCGCCGACAGCTCGGCGAAGATGCCCGATGCGCACATGGACGCGATCGAGCCGTTCAACTTCGATGAGCTCGTGCCGTCCTCCGTGGCGTACCTGCCAGGATATCTGGCCGAGCGCTACGACCAGGAGGCCGACACCTGCCAGCCGCGCGCCATGCGGCGCATGAAGGGCAGCTTGGAAGACGAGCTGCAGGCCACCGTGACCGGGTATGACGACGTCACGCAGGAGTCGATCAACGCGAACAGCGAGATCACCGGGCTTTCCCAGGCGCTTTTCCCCGTGTGGCTTTTGCACACGCTCTACAAGGACGAGGACTACCTGTTCGCCATGAACGGCCAGACGGGGCGCTTCATCGGCGACTTGCCGGTGTCGCCTTTGAAGGTGGTGCTGTGGTTTTTGGGAATCTTCCTCGTGTGCATGGCGATCTTGATCGGACTCGACGTATCGGTGTTCCAGTTCGACGACGAGCTCACGAGCGTGCTTGTCGATTTTGGAATCCCGCTCGCCATCGCGACCTTCGTGTGCATCGCCTTCTACAATCAGATGAAGACGGCCCGCGAGCAGACCGACGCGCGAGGCTACATCACGATGGAAGGGCTCAAGCTCACCGGGTCCAATGACCGGTACGTGACGACCCACATCACGCGCGTGCGCATCAGCAAGGACGACGACTAGCGGCAACTACGGGATACGCGGCTTCGGACGTGCACCCCGAGCGAATATACGATCAGGCAAAACGACGGAAAGGAAACGATCATGGGTCTTCTGAAAGCAGGCGCGGGCGCCCTGGGTGGCGTGCTTGCCGATTCTTGGCGCGACTATTTCTACTGCGATGCGCTCAATGCCGACACGCTGGTGGTCAAGGGCATGAAGCGCACCTCCGACAAGGGCCGCTCTTCGAACACCAAGGGCGAGAGCAACATCATCTCCGACGGCTCGATCATCGCCGTGGCCGACGGCCAGTACATGATCATCGTCGAACAGGGCGCGATCGTCGACGCATGCGGCGAGCCTGGCGAATTCGTGTTCGACAACTCTTCCGAGCCGAGCCTGTTCTTCGGTGACGACAAAATCACCGACCGCATCAAGACGGCCTTCGAGCGCGTGGGCGGCCGCTTCACCTTCGGCGGCGACACGGGCAAAGACCAGCGCGTGTATTACTTCAACAAGAAAGAGATCATCGGCAACAAGTACGGCACGGCAACGCCGGTTCCCTTCCGCGTCGTCGATGCGAACATCGGCCTTGACGTGGACATTTCAGTGCGCTGCAACGGCGAGTACTCCTACAAGATCACCGACCCGCTGCTGTTCTACAAGAACGTGTGCGGCAACGTGGAGGAGCCCTACACGCGCGACAAGATCGACTCGCAGCTGAAAAGCGAGCTTCTGACGGCGCTGCAGCCCGCCTTCGCGAAGATTTCCGCCATGGGCGTGCGCTACTCCGCCGTGCCCGCGCACACCACCGAGCTCGCCGACGCCCTCAACGAGGTGCTTTCCGAGAAGTGGGCCGACCTGCGCGGCATCGAGGTAGCCTCCTTCGGCGTGAACACGATCGCCGCGTCCGAAGAGGACGAGCGGATGATCAAGGACCTGCAGAAGGCCGCGGTCATGCGCGACCCGGCTATGGCCGCTGCGAACATCGCCGCTGCTCAGTCCGACGCGATGCGCACGGCTGCCGCGAACGAGTCAGGCGCCATGGCGGGCTTCATGGGCATGGGCATGGCGAACATGGCGGGCGGCATGAACGCCGGCAGCCTCTTCAACCAGCAGGGCGGTGGCGGCACGCCGCAAAGCCAGTACAACGTTGCCGCAGGTGGCGGTTTTGCTACCGGCAACGGCGGCGGTAACGGCAACGGCGAGGGCGGCTGGACCTGCTCGTGCGGCGCGCAGAATACCGGCAAGTTCTGCAGCAACTGCGGCTCGCCCAAGCCCGCGCCCGCCGGCAGCTGGACCTGCTCCTGCGGTACCGAGAACACGGGCAAGTTCTGCAGCAACTGTGGGTCGAAGAAGCCCGAAGCCGACACGTGGACGTGCTCGTGCGGCGCGCAGAACACGGGTGCCTTCTGCGGCAACTGTGGCTCCAAGCGCCCGTAAGCTATGAGGAGCCGAAACTGATCGTTCGCTGGCGAGGAGTTTTTCTCACTGGCGAACATGAAGGAGGGCAGCCTATCGTCTTCTACGCGATTGGGCTGCCCTTTATGCTTTGCGTGGTGCCGAAGAACAGAGCGGCTTGCGAATGAGCCGATTTACTCGGTTGCCTTCTGCATGTTTTCCCACGAGCTTTTCGTGAGCACCGAGACTTGCTGCGTGCGCACCACGCCCGTGACAGGATTGGTCGCCTCCTCGAGGCGCACAAGCTCGAAGCCGAGCTTGTCCTTCGCACGAGCAGATGTCGCATTTTCCACGAAGTTGCAGACCCAGATTGCGGAAAGCCCGCGCTCGCCGAATCCGTAGCGCAGCATCGCGCCCGCCACTTCGGGAGCGATGCCAAACCCCCAAAAGGGAGCAGCCAGCCAGATTCCCATTTCCCGATCGTTGTCCCCGATAGCGCAGTTGGCGTGGTCGGGCTTGACAAACCTGATACTGCCGATGGGGTTCAATGGGGCTGAAGCCACCTTCTTGCGCTCACGCAAGAACGCACGGCCCGAAAACCCGCGCGTCATGCCACCGAAGTCGGCTGCGCCCTCGATGCGCGCGATGGCGGCGGCATCGAATTCCTCGGGGCGCTTCATGCAGATGGCAAAGGTGTCGGGCACGCAGTACACAGCGTGGAGTGTTTCGCGGGCATGCTCGATGCTCACGTACGGCGCCCAATTGGCGGGAGGCCCCACCCGCGGGTCGCTTGCCCAGCGGAAAAGCGTCGGCGCGTCGGCATCGCGCCAGGGGCGCAGGATGAACCGTTCTGTTTCGAGCATGGAAACCTCCTTGCCGGTGAGGGATTCGAGCAGACGCGACGCCCGAAGTCGAGGGAGCGGCTTCGCGGTTCGGGATGACCTCTGTACAAAAGTGACGATAAGTTGTGCAGAAATCGTCTACTTAACAGATTATCAGCATTTTTGCCCAAGGATAATCCCCACTATCGTTCTATTTGGGGAATAACTCGCTTAATATTTGGTAGATTCTTACTTATTTTGCAAACTATCGTCAATCGTGTACAGGCAGGGAAATGAGACGAGGACTTGGCGATCCGTCTCGTTCCCAAGCGCTGCTAATCGGCCGAAAGACTCCCGGACCTTTCTCAAACCTGATTGGAAAGACCGAGAGTATTCTCGGTCCTACGCGGTCACTTTGACGCTATGTTCTAATTCCAGGCATTCGGAAACAGATATGGCAAAACCTACCAAATCGTATTGGGACGGTGTACCATTTGCGGTATACGCCACGGGCGATGGGCCCACGGCTGGAAATCCAAGAAGGGGGATTCAACATGTCCAAATACGCTGGAACCCAAACTGAGAAAAACCTGCAGGCTGCGTTCGCTGGCGAGTCGCAGGCGACCAATAAATACACGTACTTCGCGTCGGTCGCGAAGGGCGAAGGCTACGAGCAGATCGCCGAAATCTTCCGCAAGACTTCGGCGAATGAGCAATATCACGCCAAGATGTGGTTCCGCGAGCTCGAAGGCATTGGCAACACGGCGGAAAACCTTGCCGCTGCTGCCGATGGCGAGAACTTCGAGTGGACCGACATGTACGACGAGTTCGCCAAGACGGCTGAAGAAGAGGGCTTCCCCGAACTCGCCGAAAAGTTCCGTCAGGTTGGCGCCATCGAGAAGCACCACGAAGAGCGTTACCGCGCGCTGCTGCACAACGTTGAAACCGCCGCTGTGTTTGAAAAGAGCGAGGTCAAGGTGTGGGAATGCCGTAATTGCGGCCACATCGTCGTAGGCACGAAGGCTCCAGATGTGTGCCCCGTCTGCAACCACCCGCAGGCATACTTCGAAATTTCGGCTGAAAACTTCTAAGCCCTCGAACTGAAAGGCCGCAAGGAGGGGTCCGCCATTTTGCCCAGTTCGTCGGTTTTCTCGACAAGGACGCAGCCCCGCGCCAGGCAGTCGAGCGCCGTCGCGGGGTCTTCTTCTCGAAAGCCGGGACGTCGTGGACAAAATAATGGCGATATGTGAGTCTCCGAGCGCTAACGAGACCGCCCGCTCGCGCTTCCGTCGGCATCTCCCCAGGTCAGTTTTTTCGAAAGCAAGTTAGCCTATCGATACTCCTCACATATCGACGATTTCTGTCCACGAGAGGCAAAAATCGGGAAAGAACGCATTCGAAACGCCACCTTTGGGAACACACGCCCTCTGAGGCAGAGGCAGCCTCACTAGGTGAGACAGGGGGTCGGGTGGGCGAGGCAGGGTCAGGTGATTCGTCCCACGGGGGTGGGGCGAAGGCTCGGGGATTTGCCTCGCTCCCAAGCGGGGCAGGGGTGGATGATTTGCCTCGCTTTCGGGCGTCGCTAATCGGTCGGGAGCGGCGTCGTCGTCGAGCGCTTCCCGAGGCGGACCTGTGCGATGCAAACTCCGGCGAGAATGATCGCCACGCCGAGCCATTCAACAGCGGAAATCGGCTCCCCGAGCACAAGCATGGCAAGGAGAAGCCCCGCCGGCAGCTCCGCCGACGTCATGATGGTCGACATGCCGGGCGTCAAGTGCGGCGTCCCCAAGCCGAACAGCAGAACCGGCAGTGTCATGCCGAACAGCCCGCACACGAACGCATACGGAGCGAAGCCGTCGAGCAGCGCGCCGGAAACGATGAAGTCGGGGCACACCACGTGCGACGCGATGACCACGCCCGCGCACACGATCATCCCGCGCTGCTCGTTCGAACAGGGAGCCTTCACCCTCCCGGAAAACGTCACGAAACACGCGCAGCTGATGGCCGCGCCAAAGCCGCACACAAGCCCCAGCGAATCGTAGCCCGCGATGCCCGTTTTATAGACGCCGCTCGCGAACACGGTCCCGACAATGACGACCGCGGCCGCAATGACCTGGGAGAGCGCAGGCGGTTTGCGCGTCAAAATGATCTGGAGCACCGTGCCAATCCAGGTGAACTGGAACAAAAGCGTGAGCGCCACCGAAACGGGCAGAACGCTCATCGCGTAGCAATAGAGTATCGAGGTGCAGCAGGTGAAGCAACCCAGCCCCATAAGCGAAAGCGCCGAGCGGGCACCGACGCGCTGCCAGCGTTTTCCGCGCACCATCGACACCGCGAAGGCTATTGCGAACAGGATGAGGCCGAACCACCCTTGACCTGCGACGACTTGATTTGAAGTGAACCCCGCGGCGTAAGAAAGCTTGTAGGTAGTCGCCATGAAACCATAGCTTGCGCCGCCGAGAAACACCTCGAGCGTCGCGATCGCGCGCACTTTGGTCGCTTCACTTGGGGTCGCCTTGCGTGGGGCGGCCTCGTTTGGGGCAGTCACGTTCGCCACCGGCATCGCTGGGGAAACCGCGGCGGGCATATTGTTCGTTTTCACTGTGAGCTCCTTTTGCACATCGGCGCCCGAGGAGCGAGAAGAAAAACCACGCAACCGAGCGTTCGGCTACGTGGCGAAAAGTGACGCGCTGTCAAGGCAAAGGAGAAGACGGCTTCCCGTCGCCGTTCCTTCGAGAAAGAAACCTTCTCGCCGCGCGCCCAAAAAGTCCACGTGGGGTTTTAGCGAAAGAGATGATACCAGGTTGCGAGCACAAATGCGAACGGAGGCTAACAGGCGGGGGCGAGGAGCCGAGAAGCGGGCGGGAGCCGAGAAGCGGGGACCGAGAAAAGGGGCAGGGGCCTCGCGGGCAGAAAGTAAGACGGGAAGCGATCGGACGCCTTGCAGGCAGCTAGCGCAAGGCGAGTCGAAGCGGAAGTCGCGCTCGATTTTCGGGAATCTCACGGGCACCAAGCAAATGGAGCAGCCCCGCCGCAACGCCGCCTGAGAGATAGCCGTCGCCCGACATGTGCGCGCGCAGCGGCCAACTTAGGTGTACCATTGCCCCAGCAAGTTCGATGCAGGGGTGCCCATCGCGCAAAAAAACGCGCGGTCGGCTGAGAGGGCGCAAGCCTAACCCTTTGAACCTGTCAGTTAGTGCTGGCGTAGGGAGCATCTCAGGTTCTATCTGGGGCGCCCGCTTATGCTGGCGTCCCATTTTTATGCCATGCTCCGCAGACGGAGCGGGTCCTTGAAAGGAATGCGCATGATTGAGATGAACCAGTTGCAAAGCGGAATCGTAGAAGCGGCGAGCAAGGTGCGCGCCAACAATCCCATGGCGGGGTCGATCACCAACAGCGTGACCATCGACTTCGTGGCGAACGCGCAGCTCGCTGTCGGAGGCTCGGCTGCCATGGTGTACCTGCCTGACGAGGGCGAATGCCTCGTCGCCGCGGGCGGTGCCGTCTACATCAACATGGGAACGCTGCTTCCCGTGTACGAGGAGACGCTTCCCCGCACTGCCGCAGCAGCGCACACAGCGGGCAAGCCCTGGGTGCTCGACCCGGTCGGCATCGGCATCGGCAGCCTGCGCACCGAGCTTTTGCGCGGATTCAAGCCCTGCAAGCCCACCATCGTGCGCGGCAACGCCTCCGAGATCATCGCGCTTGCAGGCCTTTGGGACCTGGAAGGCGACGCGAGCGAGCTTTCCCGTGCTCGCGGCGTCGACACCACCGACACGGTGGCAGCCGCGCGCGACGCAGCCGTGGCCCTTGCGCGCTACACGGGCGGCGCAGTGGCCGTCTCGGGCGAGTCAGACCTGGTCACCGATGGGTCGACCGTGGCATATTCCACAGGAGGCAGCGCGCTTATGGGCAAGGTGACGGGCTTCGGATGTTCCCTCGGTGGCGTGGCCGCAGTCTATGCCACGCAGGCCGACCCCTTCACCGCGACGCTTGCCGCCGTCGCGCACTACAACGTGGCGGGAGCGCGCGCGGCAGCTGCGGCGGACGCGCCCGCGAGCTTCAAGGTCGCATTCATCGACGAGCTCTACCGCGCGTCGCCCGACGACATCGCGAACAACCCGCTGCGCATCGAGGAGGCCTAGCATGAACACGCTCATCGCCGTGGCAATCGCACCCTTCGGCGTGGGAGACGAGCTGTCCTCCGAGGTCGCCGAGGTCGTGAAGGTCATCCGCGAGTCGGGCCTTCCGAACAGGACCTATTCCATGTTCACCGAGATCGAGGGCGAATGGGACGAGGTCATGCGCGTCGTGCGCGACGCAACGTTCGTGCTTGCCGAGAAGGGCATTCGCACCGAGGTCATCCTGAAGGCAGACGTACGCCCCGGCTTCTCCCGCATGATGGACGAGAAGGTGGCGCGCGTGAATGCCCTTCTTGACGGCGAGGGCAACAAGGGTGCGCAGAATGCAGACAACCCGAACAGCGAAGGCAGCAAGACCAACGGGAGCAACCCTAACGGCAGCGACGATCCAAGCGACAAGTTCGCAGCCAACGAAAACAAGGAGGTTTGCGCATGAGCATGAGAGATGCGCTCGATATTTCGTCCTACCTGGTCATTGGCCCAGAGAACACGTGCGGCCGTCCCGTGGGCGATGTAATCTCAGCAGCACTTGCAGCCGGGTTCACCTGCGTGCAGGTGCGCTCGAAGGTGTGCTCGGCGCGCGAGCTCATGGCCTGCGCCGACGAGGCAGCACGCGCCATCGAGCGCGCGGGCGCGAGCGAGAAGGTCGCGCTGCTCATCGACGACAGGCTCGACGTGGCCTTCGCCGCGCGGGAGGCGGGCGTAAAGGTCGACGGCGTGCACGTCGGACAGTCCGACGTTCCCGTTGAAGCGTGCCGCAAGCTCCTCGGTCCCGATGCGGTCGTGGGTCTCTCCGCCCGTGCGGACGAGATGCTTGAGTACGTGAAGACCGCGGACATGAGCCTTGTGGACTACCTGGGCGTTGGTCCTTTGCACGAAACGCCCACCAAGCGCGACTGTGGACTCGCAGCCGACGGCACCATCATCACGAAAAGCATCGATGACCTGCGCGAACTCGCCATCGCAAGCCCCGTCCCCATCGTGGTCGGCGGGGGAGTGAAGGTGGCAGACATCCCCCTCGTGGCGCAAACGGGCGTCGACGGCTTCTTCGTCGTGTCCGCCGTCTGCGGCGCGAGCGATCCGGAGGCGGCGGCGCGCGAGCTGGTGTGCGCGTGGCGGGAAGCGAAGGCGAGCTGAGTCAGCCGCAAAGCGCCCGCAAGGGTATAATGGGCGAAGCCGATATAGTGTCGGCTTCTAATCAGCAGCAACGCGCAACGCAGCGCACGAAAGGGGCACGCGATGACTTACATGGTTCGCATCAAGGAATTCCATGGCACGGATGCGGTGTACACCTACACGTTCGACAACCTCAACGATGCCCTCGCACGCGTGTCCCGCTTCCTCACGCCCGGAAACCTCTTCGACGAGCGCGTCGAGGTCGACCCGACCGGCTTCAAGGAGACCATCCGTATTGAGACCATCCAGGTGTGGCTGGGCGAGACCAACGAGGAAGGCACCGAAATCGCGAAGGATCTGGGCTACTGGAAGTTCAAGTCTAAACTCGGGGAATAGCTTTTGAAACCCGCAAGCTTCCGAATGCCGCCCGCGAGCTTCAAGTTCGCGGGCGGCATGCTTTATATCGCAAGAATGACTTGAGTTGCATGCGATAATGGAAGGCCAGACGGGGAATGCAGGCACGGGGGATGATCATGGGAAGTAAGAAACGATCAGCGCGGGCGCGCGAAGTGGCCGATTTCAAAATGCAGCTCGAAAACGGCCTTGGGGGATTGGACGACCTGTTCGCAAACGAGGAGCGGCGCGAGCAAAAGCGAGAAGCCGATCATGATGCAGTGATGCGCTGGAAGTCATGCGAGAAGAAAAACCGCTACGCAACCAGGGACGAAGCCGAAGAAGCGCGCAAATGGTGCGAGGATCGCGGGACGCGCGGCCTTGAAATCTATCGCTGTGAATACTGTGGCGGGTGGCACCTGACGTCGCACCCCTTCGAATAGCGAGGAGAAGGCCCCCTAGCGCTCCGACAAGACGAGGCCCGTCACAGTAAGCGCCACACCAAGCACGATTTGCCAGGTAAGAGGCTCGGCGAGCACGATAACGGACGCGACTACTGTCACCACAGGAGTAAGGTAAAGATAAGCGCTCACGCTCACGACGCCGACGATCGACGCCGCCTTGTTCCACATGACATAGCAGGTGGCAGACGCAACCAGCCCCAAAAACAGCAGATTGCCCAGCATGACAGGATCGAGAAGCCCCGCAAGGCCCGCGCCCTCGGCTCCCTGGCCAAAGCCCATCACCGGCAAAAACGGCAGCATGAACACAAGGCCCCACGCGAACGTGCGCTTCGTCGTAGCCACCGTCGAAAGGCCCAGCTTCGCAATGCGCTTGCCGATAGTGGAATAGACTGCCCAGGCCAGCGCGGCAAGCACGGCGAGCAGGCAACCCGCAAGCCCCGCGTCACCTGCGGCAGCGCCCGTGAAGCTGATGAGCGTGATGCCCGATATCGCCATCACGAAGCCCGCGAAGAACTTCACGCCGACGCGCTCCTCACGCGTGACGAACGTAGCGATGAGCGCGATGAACAGGGGTGCGATGGCGACGATCACGCCGACGTTCGAGGCGCTCGTCATGGTGAGCGCGATGTTCTCCATAAAGAAGTACAACGTCACGCCCGTTGCACCCGCCAGCGCGAACAGCGCCTCGACGCGCGCGCCCATGAAGGGGGTCACGCGGTGATGAATGACACACAGCGCGAGAAAGCCCAGCGAGAATCGCAAAAAGAGAATCTCTATCGGGGTGACGACGGTGAGCAGCACCTTCGTCGACACAAACGTAATGCCCCAGACGAACACGGTGAGGAAGGCGAGGATATGGCCTTTGGCGCGGCCTCGCGCGTTTAGGGAGAGTATCGCTTCTTGCATAGTTTTCGAAAGGGTCCTTCCCACTCGTGAATTGTTTGTCTGCGGCATTATAGCAAGTCAGGCGCAGCGCAAACACAATGCAGCGACAGTCGGCGAGGCGGAGTCGGACACAATCCTTTCGCCTCCCTCCGCCAATAACGAACCACGGGCGATGGCAAGCCCTGCAACCTCAACGCCGCCGCAGGACAAACCGACGCACGGCCACTGCCTCTCCACCACAAAGATAGCGGGGCAGTCGCTTTCCCCAAGGTAACCCCCATTGTTTCCGACAATTGAATTATCCCAAACCCGTCGCTTTATAAGCGGAAATGAAATATGATGAAAGGTGCGACCGTTATTCCTATCAGCTTTCAGGATATCGCGGGAAGGGGCATTGATGCCAACCGGATTCGAACTGATCAAGCAGCAAGTCGAGAAGAAGAAGCTCGGGGAAGAGCTCCCTATCGCGGGATGGTTCCATTTCCCCTTGGCAGACCCTGTCGCCGACGATTTCTACGCTGAAACCGTCAACACGGCAACCGCTGGACATTGGGACCTCATCAAGATTATGACCTGCGGAAACTATATGCCCGTCGCATATGGCGCCGACTATGAGTTCTCCACGAACCCGCAGAAGTGGGACGGCGTCTTCCATTCGCACCCCATCACCTCGGCCGAGGACGCCGGCAAGCTCGGAGCGCTCGACGCGACGAACGACACGCTCGCGCAAAACGATGGCGGCGCGCTCATCTTCAGGCCTGGCTGCACGCTTCCGCTCGATGTCGACCGCTCGCTGTTCTCGCTCATCTACGAGGTGGTTCACGAGGCAGGACTGCGCTAACCCTTCCCATCGTGCCCAAAGATAAGCCCGAACAAGCACACATCAAAAGGAAACAGCCGTCATGAACGAAAGAACCTACAAAGCGTATGTGCAGATTCTCGAAGACGAGCTCATCGTCGCGACAGGCTGCACGGAGCCTATCGCCATCGCCTTTGCGTCGGCGAAGGCGGCACAGGTGCTCGGCAGCGAACCCGAGCGCATATCCATTTCCGTCAGCGGGAGCATTATCAAGAACGTCCATAGCGTCACCGTTCCGAACACAGGCGGCCAGCATGGAGTAAAGACCGCGGTTGCGGCCGGTATCGCCGCGGGCGACGCCGACAAGGGGCTCGACGTGCTCTCGGGGCTCAACAACGACGGGCGCGCCTACATGGCTCGTTATCTGGAAGAACACGAGATTCGAGTCGAGTTCGCCGACACGAGCGAGCCGTTCTACATCGACGTGCGCGCGTTTGGCGACAACGGCGGATCGGCGCGCGTCGTCATGGCGAAAAACCACACGAACGTGGTTCTCGTCGAACGCGACGGCGAGATTCTCCAGGACACGCGCACCGAAGACCCGAGCGATGGGGAGAACGCGCTGACCGAGCTCCTCAACGTTGTCGATATCATCGAATTCGCCGACACTGTTGATTTAGCCGACGTGGAAGAGATCCTCAGTCGTCAGGCGGAATACAACTACGCCATCTCGTGCGAGGGGCTCAAAAACGACTGGGGCGGGCGCGTCGGCAAGCTTTACGCGTCCGACGCCTACCCCGACGACCTGCTCACGCAGGCAAAGGCCGCAGCAGCAGCCGGCAGCGACGCGCGCATGGGCGGATGCCCCATGCCGGTCGTCATCGTATCGGGCAGCGGGAACCAGGGCATCACGGCCTCGGTCCCCATCGTGGTGTATGCCCGCGCGCTCGACATCCCGCGCGAGAAGATGCTTCGCGCGCTTGCCGTGTCCGACCTTATCAGCATCTATCAAAAATCGGGAATCGGATGCCTGTCCGCATTCTGCGGAGCCGTGAGTGCAGGCACCGGCGCAGCATGCGGCATCGCCTATCTCCTCGGCGGGCGCATGGAGGAAATCAAGCACACAATCGTCAATTCGCTCGGAACGGTGTCGGGCATGGTCTGCGACGGCGCGAAGCCTTCCTGCGCCGCCAAGATCGCAATGGCCATCGAGTCGGGCGTGTTCGGGTATCGCCTGTTCAAGAATGGAAACGAGTTCTACGCGGGCGATGGAATCGTCACCATGGGCGTCGACGAGACCATCCGCAACGTAAGTCGCATGGCCCGCGAGGGCATGAGGGAGACTGATCGCGAGATCTTGCGCATCATGATCGACTCCGAATAGCCGATAAATAGTTCGAGGCCGCTGGGCTTGCAGGTTGCGGAAAGCGATTCGCGACCTGCAAGCCCAGGCGGCCCCAGCTGCAACAAGAATCCAGGCTACGCGAAATGCTGACTTTGTCCTGTCAATCAACCGCAGAGCCTCTCCTTCTGCATTTTACAATTCGTGATAATCGGGATTATGTAAACTATCGTCAATCGAGGTAATAGCCCCTTTGATCGGTTGATTGAATTCTCCTAAGTAAACGTTTGTGCAGTTCAAAGGCTCGTTTACTTGCACTCTTTCAAAAACCAGGTCGCGGATTCGAATCGTTTACCTCCAGTCTTTCATTTCGATTTGCCGGCTCCGCGATATGTGCAGGCGCGACCAAAGCGGCGCAATGCCAGGTCAGACCCTATGTGGGTCCTATGAAAGAGTGTAGGTAAATTATTCGCTCGGGCTACCCGGCTATAAACGCGCGATCGAGTGCGGCACGAGCTGCGGAGTGAGGTTCACCTCCCTCGGGTCGACGGCCTCGACGCCGTATGCGTCGAGTTCCGGGTCCTGACCACCAGCATCCCCTGCGGGTCGTCCGTCCAGTTGCGCCTCACCTCGTCGGCGACGACCTTCGGCGCCCGGCCTATCGTCCGCGCGATCCAGGCGATCCTGTCGCCCCTGTTCAGGCCGCGCTCTATCTCGAGCCTGTCGTCGTAGGTCAGGGCTCTCCTCTCGCGCCCCCCGTTTGCCTCCATGGGCCCTCCTCTCGTCCGGTTTCGGCCTCATGGGAACAGGGAAGCAAACGGGAGGCCCCGTGGGGCGGGATTCGGCGCATTCCATCGTTTATGCAAGACTGGAGGTAATGAAGTTACCTACGAGAATTCATTTGAACAGCCCCTTTGATCATACCGTCGAGGCACTTTTTCACTCGGGAATCGAACTGCAATTGCTGCGGGGAACAATGGCCGCCATTTTCCAGCAAAGCGGACTCGCGCCAGCATCGGGCGTCCGATTGGGCAACAGGCACGGACGCCCGAGCGCACCAGCCTTGACGCGTCTGCGCACCCGGCAGAGTGATTACACGTCAGCGACCTTGTAATTGCTGGGGATGACTTTGACCGTCGAGGGCGGCTCCTTTATCGACGTATAGCAATCGAGCGCGATTGTCTCGCCATCGAGCCAGTGGTTTGCGTACAAGCTTGTCGTCTCAACCTTGATGCCGTTCGAGTCGAACAATTCCACATCAAAATTGATATAGTCGAAGTCGTAACCAGTATTGTTCGTAGCTGTCGTCTTGCCGATGAAGGTCGAGTACTGCTCAGTGAACTCGAGACTTATCGAGCTAGCCAACGACTCGATTGCCTCCTTCTGATCGTTGTCCCGCTCCACCTTCTTCCCGTGGCTGACAAGCTTATCGAGACTGTCCTGGTGATCGGCCGACACCGTAAGGCCATAGTCGTCCACAAACGTCTTGAGCAACGAAGTGCGCTTGTCGTAGGCCTTCTGCCAATCCTGCTTGTACTTGCTGTTATCAGTTGCGTACAATTCGGCGGCCGCGCGCTGATCCTTCAGCGCGTTGATGTAGGCGATGGCATTCTCCTGCAGCTTGCTATCGGAAAACTGCGCGCTTTGGTATTGCTCCACTTGCTCCAGCTCAGCGTCGACGAGCTTTTCGTAGTATTCAGCGGACTTATCGGTCTTAGAGGACTGCCCCACCAACGTATCGCGCGCCTCGTAGCCTTTCGCAAGCGATTGGATAAACGCCTCGTCGGCGTATTCGGATTGGCTTTGATCGCTCTTTTCTGCGCAACCCGCAAGCAGCACCATGCCGGCAGCAATAACGCAGGCCAGAGTAATCGCCGACCACTTCCTGAGCATGTTCATCGCAGACACCACCTTTGGGTTAATTGGCCGAGACGGCATCGCTTCGATCTTCGTCAAGCGCATCCGGGTAAGTGGTGCTCCCCAACTCCGCGCCGCTTTGGTCGACGATGCTCACAACGCAGCTGACCGGCTGACCCGCAAATTGCTGGTACATGCAAGCAATGACACCAACCTGAAGCGGCGCAAACGCCTCGTTGAGACCGATTTCACTGCTACTGATGGTCAACGTGACGTTGAAAAACTGGTCATCGTAGTCGATTGCTGTGATTGTCGGCCAATCTTCGCTGTTCGGCATTCCGTCAAGAGCGTCCACCACATTCTGATGCCACGAATCGACGAAGCTGTTGTACGCATCAATGGGCATAGTCGCGGTATAGGAACCATCATCGTTGGCAATGATGTCAGTGCAGCCTTTCTCTTGCAAACTAGATTGCACATCTTCGGACGATTCGTCTTTAAAGAGCGCGGCGGGGAATGTCACAGTGCGCGTGGTGATTGTCGCCTTCTCCACTGCGCTGTATTCGTCCTGATCACTGGTTACATTCCCTGAGTTTTCCGTGGCGCATCCCGCCAGCATGACGCATAGCGCGCACGATATGGCGACGGTGGCGGCAATTGCGCCCACGCGGTTTTTCAAGTTCGTTGCTATCATGGCCTTCCCTTTCTAATGTACGAATATCGATGGCATACGTTGGAGACGGGTCGAAAACTGCAGTATCGAGAGTGCTTGCGCCAACGAATCACAGGTGACAAACTATATGCAGACGCTTCCGAAACGGCTTGCACGTTCTCTCAAGGCGAGTCCCCGCGCCCTCTAAAACACTGCGCCCCTCATGGCAACCCTCCCCTTTTCTCTTCATCGAATAGATAGGCTACGATGGTTATTGGGCGATTGTAAGGCAAGCGAAATAGGCGGAGTGTCCGATGTAAGGGACATGGATGCATAACTGATTGATGGCTGCCGGTCTCGCAACCCCGCAAGATGTCCGATTGAATGAGCCAGGGCCAATCTGCCAGGATTCAAAGAAGAGGAGATCATTCGCTGGCGAATATGCGTGTCTTGGGATGCGCTCACTGAGAGTGCGGTTTCGAAAAAGTACACGCCTGGGAGTCAATTCTGGCACAAAAACCGAGGTGTCCCACGGGGAATGCGAAGACCAGGGAGCGTCTCCGGACTGCTTGAGTGCGCGACCTGGGGTTTCTTGTCGAGGAGAAGCGGTCGGCCCGCAGCGAGCTCCCAAGCCGAGGCTCCATCCGTGGGATACCTCGGTTTTCGTACCAGAATTTCGCGCTCGCGGTGTACTTTTTGCGAGAAGAAACAAGGCACCTATTGAATATCAGGCGGATACCGAAGAATCCTGGCCTATTGGTCGAGCTGTCGAGCTGGCCTGCTCACTCAGCTTGACTGCTCGACAGCGCGTACGCCTCAATCGTCAAAAGAGAACGAGGTTCAAATCCTCAACTAGTCAACGAAGAGCGCGTTGAGCTTCCGTTCGATTCGGCGCTTGCGCATGGCTTCCTCCCCTTCATCGAGGGTGAACCCGCACTCGCAGGGGCGCAGGCACGAACCCTCGTGCGCACCTGAAGGCAGGCTCGAAAGAGGGACTTCCATCTTCTCGCCCGAATCGCGCACGAGGACAGCGATACCCTCCTCAATGCGGTCGATGACGTAAATCGCGTCGTCCATGCCTCCCCTTCCCTACGCCGCGCGGCGTATCGTCTCACCATCGCAGCTGAGCGTCACCGTGCCGTCGAGGTCCGTGCGCAGCAGGTGAGCGACACGCGAGAGCGCGGAGAGAACCTCTTCGGACGGGTGACCGTACGAGTTGCCCGCCCCTACCGAAATCACCGCCCAGTCGGGCGAAAGCGTCTCTGCGAGCTGTTGCGTCGTCGACGTTCTCGACCCGTGGTGGCCGACCTTCAGCACGTCGACGTGGTGGCCGCACGCCTTCCCGATAACGCTGGACGAGGCGTCGCCCGTGAAGAGAAAGGACCTTGCCCCCACGTCAAGTTCGAGAATGACCGACCAGTCGTTGAGGTCGGAATACGACGTCTCGAATGGCGAGAGAATCGTCGCCGAAAAGCTTTCGTCGGAGCAGATGATCCTCCCTTTCTCCGCCGCGTGGACGGGGATACCCTTTTCGGCGATCACGTCGAGCAGCCCTTCAAAGGTGGCGGTGTTCGACGTCGCACGCGGCATCCAAATCTCGCCAATATCGAAGCTTCTCAGCACGCGCGCCATCCCGCCGATGTGGTCTTCGTGGGGGTGCGTGGCAATGATGTAATCGATGCGCGGGTAGCCGAGCCCGGCGATGTAGCTTGCGACCTTCTCCCCGCTCTCGGTCGTGCCCGCGTCTATGAGCATCGTCTTGCCGTTCGGCAGCTCGATGAACTCGCTGTCGCCCTGCCCAACGTCGATGAAGTGGACGCGGGCTTCCCCATGGCTCGCGCTTTGGTTGCCGATGATCTTGTGCGCGATGGAGAGCATCTTGCACCCTTGGCAGCGAGTGGCGGTCCCCTGGGGGTCGATGATTGAGGCCCCGCCGAGAATGCCCTGGTCAACCGACCAGGCGACTGCATTGCGCGCCCAATCGCTCACGGAAGCCGCGTCCGGCTTCGCCGCGAGCGCTGTGCCCGTGCTCGATGTGTCGATATGGGAAACGGTGCTCGCGAACCTCGCGACCATCGCAGCAAGCTGCTCGCGCGTAACGGGGTCGTTCGGGCCGAAAAAGTTCGTCCCCTCGTAACCTTTGACGACTTCGCTCGCACGCGCCCAGCGTACGGCGTCTTTGTACCACGATTCCTCCGAGTAGTCGGCGTCATCGAAATCGGCGGCCTCGCATGCGGGCTTGCCGGCCATCCGCCAAAGAACAGTCACGGCCATCGCGCGGGTAATCGAATCATCGGGGCCGAACCTGTTCGAGCCGTCGCTGTACCCCTTCATGAGACCGTGGTCGAGCGCGTAGTCGAACACGCCGCTTTCGACATACCAGGAGTCGGCGGGGACGTCGACGAACCCGCGGTACTGGGGCTGTGGGTCGGGCGTGGGCGCAGGCGTGGGGTCAGGGCTGGGGTTGGGGGCAGGGTCGGGCGTAGGCGACTCGTGCACGCACTTGGAACAGGGCCGCTTACCAGAGTCGACAGCCTGCTGCAAGGTCATCGCGATTGGATTCTTCATCCCCGAACAGGTAGAGCTGTAATGGTACTTGCTGCCCGACCGCGAGCACCAGACGGTCCTTTCCATGTCGGCCTGAAGCTCGATGCCACCCTGCTGGAGGGTTTCTTGTGAGACACTTTCAGCTGCGAAGGCGGTCTGCGTGTTGGGCGCTGCTTGCGAGACCGGCGCCGCGAAGGCAGACCGCACGCCCGGCGCCGCCTGCGCGGAGAAGCCAAGCGCCATCCCGAGGAAGGCAGCGATTATCGCGACTACGAGACGCGGGCAGCGCCTCTTTCCGACAGTTTCCCCAGAACCCATGTCATCCCTTTCCCGCTGGTGGTATTGGCACTATTGTACCGCTTACCAATCAAGTGAAATCACCCGCGAGAACAAGAAGGGTCCCGATCTTTGGACGGGCTCAGCTACTCAATTTTAAAATCGCGAAGGTCGATACCGAGGGATTCCGCTTTTTGGCAAAACTCGTATTCGCCCATACTCTCGATGCCGGAGGGGTCGAGGATCGCCGCAGAGAATCCGCTAGACAGTGCAGTCTCAAAGTAGTCGGTCATGAAGTCGCGGAGCTTGGATTCTACAGCTCCCTTTCCTCCGCGATGCGCTCCATGAAGTACTCTTTGAACCCAGGTAAGCAGAAATCCAAAATACCCTTCGACCGCTCCTGAATGACCCCCTGCTGCAGCAAGCGCTTCTTATATTTCGAGACATGCCCGCTCGACTTATCGAGCCTGCCAGGCAAGTCCGTCTGCCGCGTCGTTCCCGAGTCCTTTGCCATTGCCAGAAGAAAAGACTTGTCGGCCTCACTCAGTTCGAACCAGATGGCTTCGTACACCCTCTGATCCAACTCCTTTCGAGCGACGCCCGCCGCATCATTGACAATCGATATATCTACAACTTCCGAGTTTCCCGCCATCCGCCACGTACGATACCCTACAAGCTGGAGCATAAAGGGAAAACCCTTGATTGCTTTGACAGCAGCATCAAGGGCATCGGGCTCGAAGCTCTTGCCACCGTCCCTCATTGTCCTTATCAGCGCTTCTTCAACCTCGTAATCGTTCAGCGCCTGCAGCTCATAGCGTGCCGCCCTTCGCAGGAACGAGGTTGACTTGCCGGAGAGCAGCGATGTAACCGCATATGGGAGGCCCGCCATAATCAGGGCGACTCTCTTGCCCTCGTCGAGAAAGTGCTGAAAGGCCGCAACGAGCGTCGTCATTTCCTCGATGCTAGGATTGACCTCGTCGATTGTCACCAAAAGCCCAGTTCCCTGCTCGGCAAGGGCATCCAGAATGTCATCCATTTTTGAACGCCAGTTTGCCGGCTCGATAGGCGAGTCTTCCAATTCAAACGAAACAACGTTGGCTATGCCCGCGCCTTTGATTTTGCGTGAGGGCCGAGTGTCCACCAAATGTCGAGCTGCTCGCTGCGCTCTGATGAGGACGTCATCGAGCATTCCCGCAACGCACGTCACGCGAGCCGCAACCCAACCAGATGATTCTGCAGTATCGGCGAAGTAGGACAGCAGGGCCGTTTTGCCCGCGCCGCGAGGGCCGACCAGAAGGCTGATAATTGCCGGATCGTTGCCCGTGCCGGCAAGCGCTGCTTCCACGTCAGCGATGATTTCCTCGCGCCCTGCAATATGCGGGGGAACTTTTCCGACTACTGGAGTGAACGGGTTGGTAATAGTCTTGGCCATGTCTCCCTCCTTCGATTTCTTTCGTTCATTATAGGGCAATGCCGTTCGTTTTGGTTAGCTTACGTTAGCTTTTTCAGCTTGCGTTAGCAAAGTTAGCACTCGTTAGCTTGCTGGAAGAGGAGGAGCGAGGTGCGAACATTGCGAAGGTCATGCCCGACCAGCAGGCAATGTTACGCAACAAACCGTGGCGCCTTACCACTATAATGATGCGAAAGTACCTTTTCGCTGATGAAGGCAGGTTGCTATGAACTTCGATTTCGTTAGGGGCGTGCCCGGCTTTTCGCAGCTGTTCGGAGCCTGCGATGCAGCCGAACAGCTCGCACTGCCTTTTCCTGCGCAAAGCTGCGCATCTTCCCGATCCGCGCTGGAGTACATCGTCACGCTCATTTATCGTTCCGTTGCCGACTACGACGATGCGGGCAAAACCCTTTTCGAAAAAATGG
>ERZ827108.1182-NODE-1182-length-36940-cov-25.081686_pt1 | contig 36940 bp, 23 predicted proteins | sample MGYA00519921_ERZ827108 | MGnify/ENA primary metagenome ERZ827108 (study PRJEB31778, sample SAMEA3449258) | human gut metagenome | biome: human gut; feature: human-associated habitat; material: faeces | place: United Kingdom | collected 2010/2012 ...
CCTTAGAGCATTGACAGACACCACATCCCTTGCATGGTGCAATGTTGAGTTTGTCGGGTTCAATGATTTCAATTTTATTCTTTTCTGACGCTCCTTTTATAAATGCATTGATTGCTGCCAGCGTATTTCCTTTTCTGGCACTTCCATTAATGATTACAATTTTCATGCGTGTATCCTCCAACTCCCGATTTGCATGACTGCATCAGTGCATCCAAATGTTGTTTTTCAAATCGCGCAGCCGACCTTTATAATCGTTGATGAGAGCTTCGGTGTTTTCCCCATCCGGGAAAGTTACCAGATAGCCGTCCCCAGCTTCATGAAAGCCGATGATTCCGGCAAGCCCTGCCATCTCGGCCACTTTCAGCAGGGTGTGGTAGTCATACTCGGTGGCACTGATATATAAATTCATGGGAGAAACCTCGCGTTTCAAAGAGATGATTCTATTATAGCAACATCTTTTCATAATTGCAAAGAAAATGCTGGATCGTCCAGAATCGGAAGATACAGCATTGTTTTTATATGTAATGGCCTTGCAGCCTAATTTGTTGTCTGGCCTTGACCGAGCGATTGCTCTGGCATGGTCTAAGGCGCAATGGTAAGTGCGGGATGTTTCCCGCGTTTGTTTTGATTACGAGACTTATTATAGCGGCGACTTGTGTGTAGAATTTAAAAGCTGTTTGAACGATTTTGAAATTCAATTTGAATAATTTATGACGTGGGGTGATGCCATGAAAGATATTAAAGAAAAGCCAACCGCGCATATGCCGAGAAGCAATGCAACCGGGGAAATCCCGAAAGCTGCGCTGAAAAAGGCGTGGACGGAGGCCAAGGAGAAAAGCCGAACCATGCTGCGGGAAAGCACTTCTACACAGGGAGACGGTGATTATACAGCTGCGCAAGATACCAGCTCGGTGGTAACCGATACATCCTATTCGGTCATCAAGCAAAACACAGATTTCACCGTGCAGCAGGGGCGCAAGATTGCGCGCAAACAGGCAGAAAAATACCGGGAACGACACGCCGCTGAACAGGTTGAAACCACCCGCGCCCGCACCGCCAGTGAGCGCGGTGCCAGCCCAAAACAGGCCGGGCGCGGCACGCTGCCCGATTCGGCGCAACGCCCGCGCCGTGGGGCGGATTTGCCCCGGCAGAGGGCAAAAGAAAAAGCCATCACCGCCAAGACCGCACCACGAGATATTCGTGGTGTGACCCAAGGTCAGCGCCAACTGCGAACCGCCGCAAATGAAACCACGCGCAGTGTGACTACCCAAGCGCAGATGCAGACCCATGCGCAAAAAATACGGCTTGCCGCGCAAAAGGTTGCGGGCGGCACAGGCAGAACGGCTGTGGCGGTGCGCTCGGCAATTCGTAACTTTCTTGCCGATTTGCACAGCCTTACAGCGATTCTTGCAGCGGGCGTAGGCACGGCGCTGGGCATTGTTATCGTCATCAGCCTTGTGGCGTTTGTCTCCGGCTCGGCTTATGGCATCTTCTTTGCCGCCGATGCCCCCAACACAGCGTCCGTCACCGTGCGTGAAGCCGTAGAAACCCTGACCGAAGAATACCGCGACAGACTGGAAACAATCTCCGATACGGTACAGCATGACCGCCAAGACATTACCGCCAACGATGATGTATACTACATCCGCTGGCAAGATGTCTTGGCGGTCTTTTCATCGTATGTATCCGGCAATGAACAGGGCACACCTGTAGCGGCGCTGACAGAGGAACAGGTGGATAAACTGCGGGAAACTATGTGGGCAATGAACGCAGTGGACTATTCCACCCACCCGGAGACGACTACCATAGACACTACCGATGAGGACGGCAACCCGACTACCACAGAAATCACCGAAACTGTCCTTGTAATTGAACTGACCCACAAAACACCCGACGAGATGGCGGCAGACTACCACTTTACCACCCGCCAGAACACCTATTTACAACTCCTGCAAGACCCACTGTATGAGGAACTGTGGGCAGAATTGCTCGGCGGTTTTGCACAGGGCGGTGGAGAACTTATGAACCCGGACAGCACCCGCATCCCGACAGGCACCCTGCAATGGCCGCTGCCGGTGGCGGGTACGATTACTTCTCAATTTGGTCACCGAGTGGATCCCATCACCGGCGAAGTCAGCTCCCACACCGGCACCGACATTGCCTGCGCCGAGGGTACGCCGATCCTCGCCGCTGCAGACGGAACTGTCACCGTTGCCAACGGTCTGGACAGCTGGGGCGGCAGCTACGGTTACTACATTCAAATCGACCACGGTAGCGGGCTGGAAACACTGTACGCCCACTGTTCGTCCATCTGCGTCACCACCGGTCAGCAGGTGCAGTCAGGACAAGTCATAGGCTATGTCGGTCATACCGGAAGGGCAACAGGAAGCCACTTGCATCTGGAGGTACGAATTAATGGAAATAGGGCGGATGGAATGTCTTTCTTTAGTCATTAGATTATACAAGAAATAGCTACGGCTAATGTTGTCGCTTGATCAAGTGCAATAAGAAATTAGTATCCTCCATTTTCAGAATGGATGATATCCTTCATATATAACCGCTATTATTACATATAATGATATACTACCACAAAATTTGACGCGTTTCAACACATTTCTGCATATTTTGATAGAAGAAGTCATCAAAGTTCATTACAATTGCAGTGTTAATGTGTTGTGATTTATGTTAATGATGTTTTATATGATTACTTATTCAAGGAAAATCATTCAAGAGAAAGGAAAAAACAATGTCAAGACGCGGAGAGAACATTCGAAAGCGTAAAGATGGTCGCTGGGAGGGTCGTTACATCAAAGGAAGAAAGACTGACAAAAGTGCTATTTGGGGATATGTTTACGGGCGAACTTATGCAGCGGTAAAGAAAGAACTAACGGCACGTAAGATGGAATCACAAATCCACATATTAACACCTACCAATTTGACTTTTGCAGAACTTTCTCGAAAGTGGGAAAGTTCCATTTCTTTAGGGGTCAAAGTGTCTACGATTGCGCATTACCATTATACGCTACAGCATTACATTTTGCCTGTGCTTGGCAATTGTCATGTAAAGGAACTCACAGAAGCAACGCTTGAGCAGGGATTGGCTCAAATTATATCTCCTCAAAATCATTGCCATAAAATCTTGGCTCATAGTATGGCACGTGAATGCTTACTTCTGGTACGCCGCATTTGCCGTTATGCCACTCATTTACATCTACTGAGACCTCTTGAAATTCAAATGAAACTACCAAAGCATGTCGAAAAACCTATAGTGATACTTAGCGATTCCGAACAAAATCGAATTAAAAATTTTGCAATAACTACACCGACATCACGCAAGGTGGGTTTGCTTTTGATGATGCAGATGGGACTGCGTATTGGAGAAGTTTGCGGATTACAGTGGGGAGACTTCAATTTGGCTTGCGGTGTGCTTTCAATAACACGCACGGTTAAGCGTGTATATGTAGAAAAAAGAAAAACTAAAGTTGTGGTGCAATCACCAAAAACGCAAAGCTCCACGCGGCAAATTCCGATACCTTCAGGCACCTTAAAAATTTTGCATCAACTGCACGATGGTCATAGCGAGGGTGAATGGTTTTTGTCAGGTAGTAGCAAAAAACCTGTAGAGCCTCGTTGCTATTATAAGAGCCTTCGTGGATATTTAAGTCGGGCTAATGTACCTTTAGTGTATCCACATGCATTGCGCCATACATTTGCCACGACTTGTTTACAGGCCGGATGCAATGTGAAGACATTAAGTGAACTTATGGGCCATGCAAGTTCAGATGTTACTATGAAGCGGTATGTACATACTTGCTGGGAGTGGAAGTGCTCAGAAATCAATCGGATTTTTGGGTAATAAGTGGTCAAATCGAGTGTCAAAAGTCAACAAAAACACGAAGGCTAGATATTTTAATGTGATTCTTTTTCCATTCTGAAAATGGATGATACTTCTGGAATTGATACAAATGCTGCTTATAAAGCGTGAGATAGTTTGTCAATTCAAGAAAATGGTATGCAGTCTGTATCTTTATGTGAATTGCGATTGAAATGAGGGAGCCCATACGACTAGAGAACAAAATCTCCAAAATGCTCAGAAAATGCGAAGAATTTTGTCCCACCCAGTCATCGAATTGAATGAAAGCCAGTTGCGCTATATGAAAACCAAAAGAATATTTGACATTATAATTGCATCATTGGCATTGCTTCTACTCGTAATACCGATGTTTGTCATAATGGTGTTGAAATTGATTCTTGATCATGGAGAACCCATTTTCTTTACGCAAATCCGCATTGGCCAAAATGGGAAAAGCTTTAGAATCTTTAAGTTTCGAACGATGCGGTCTTCGGCTCCTAAAAATCTTCCCACGGGGTGTGTATCTGCAGAATACATAACGCCGCTGGGATATTGGCTACGTAGACTTAGCTTGGACGAATTGCCGCAGTTGTATAATGTGCTCCGTGGAGAAATGAGCATTATAGGTCCACGTCCGTTGCTATGGAATGAAAACGAGGTGAGGTTTCTGCGTAAATATTACGGCGTATATGCGGTTAAACCTGGCATTACCGGCTGGGCGCAAATCAATGGGCGAGATTTGGTAGATACACTGGAAAAAGTGCGGCTGGACAGCGAATATGTAAAGAATGTTTCATTTCTATTTGATTGCAAGATATTTTTAGAATCCGTTCAATATGTGTTAAGACAAAAAGATGTTGTAGATGGAAACGGAGAAAGATGAACCAGAAAAAAGCAGGTGTTGTGCTTTCTTATGTCGGGATCGCAGCCAATACGCTGATTCAGCTGCTGTATACGCCAGTTATGCTACGGCTGTTGGGGCAGCAAGAATATGGAATTTATAATTTAGCATATTCTACAGTTGGTTACCTTGGACTTCTAGGGTTTGGCTTCTCCAGCGCTTATGTGCGCTATTATGCTAGATATAAGGAAGCAAATAAAGAGGAAGAAATTGCGCATTTAAATGGGTTATTTCTAAAAGTGCTGCTGTTTGTTGGCGCAATCGCGCTGTTGGCAGGGAGTGTACTAATAAAGAAATTGCCGATGTTTTGCACACAGAGCCTTTCCTCAGAGGAACTGAAAGAAACGCAACTGGTAATGGCAGTACTTATTGTCAATTTGGCGATAGGCTTTCCGTCGAGTCTTTTCGATAGCTATATCGTTGCACACGACTGTTTTGTTGCACAAAAAGTCATTTACCTTATCCGGACAATTCTAAATCCGTTTCTGGCGTTGCCGTTGCTTTTGATGGGGTATAGGTCGGTGAGCATGGCAGTTGTTATGACGGCACTGACAGTTTTAGCACTGATTATGAATGTGGTGTATTGTGAGAGCAAACTCCATATTCAATTCCGCGTGAAGTCTTCTGATTGGACACTGTTTAAAGAAATATTTTCGTTCTGCTTCTTTATATTTCTCAATCAAGTTGTCAATCAACTGAACTGGTCAACGGATCAGGTGTTACTGGGTATGTACTGCAGCAGTGCAGCTGTTGCAGTATATGCGGTGGCCAACACATTAAACAACATCTATATGCAGTTCTCTACCAGCATATCTAATGTATATATCCCGCAGGTAAACCGTATGGTTGCAAAAAATTGTGGAGAACAAGAACTAACGAACCTTTTTACACATGTGGGGCGGCTTCAGTTTCTTGTTATGGGATTAATATGCAGCGGACTGATTTTTTTCGGAAGACCATTTCTGAATTTTTACGCAGGCAGTGAATATGGTGAAAGCTATGTGGCAGCACTATTGCTTATATTGCCGGTATTTATTCCGCTTATTCAAAATTTGGGTATAGAGATACAGCGGGCAAAAAATATGCACCATTTTCGCTCAATAATATACCTTTTGATTGCGGTATCTAATGTATGCATCAGTATTCCACTGACTCGGCGTTGGGGACCAACGGGAGCGGCCTGTGGCACAGCAATTTCGATGCTATTGGGTAACGGCATAATCATGAATTTGTATTATCACTATGCACTGAAACTGAACATGACTTATTTCTGGAAAGAAATCATGCATATGGCGCGGGGGCTGGTACTGCCAGTGATAATGGGAATCGCTGTCATCAACAGGCCATGGTTGTATCATCTGCCGTGTCTGGGCATATTCATTATGGCTTATTGTGCTCTATATGGAATCTCAATGTGGTTTTTTGGGATGAATAGCAGTGAAAAGAATCAATGCAAGCAAATAATGCGGCGTTTTTCAATGAAGAGCTCTGCGCATAACTGATGAACGAAAAGAGTGTGACACCTGTGGCAGAAACAAGAGAAAAAAATCAATGCTGTGGTTGTGCAGCTTGTTCAGATGTGTGCCCGACAGGCTGTATTAGCATGCAAGCAGATGAAGAAGGTTTTTGCTATCCGCAGAAGAATGATGCCCAATGCATTCGGTGCGGACGATGTGAGACTGTATGTCCGATGAAGAACGATAATTCAGAAATGGCAGATTCGATTGGAATATCTGCTTATGCGGTGCGTACAAAGGACGAAAGCCTTCGGATAAGTAGTTCTTCTGGAGGCGTGTTTGGTATGCTGGCAGAAAAGATTCTGGAGGAAGGCGGACTGGTATTTGGCGCGGCATTTACAGATGATTTAAGTGTAAAGCATATTGCGGTTGATGATAAAAAGAATCTTAAAAAACTCCTTGGCAGCAAGTATGTACAAAGCGATGCCGAGGGGTGCTACTGTGCTGTAAAAACAGCACTCTCTGAAGGGAAAAAAGTGCTATTTTCCGGTACGCCATGTCAGAATGCAGCCCTACTGCAATTTCTGCAGAGGCGACCGGAAAATTTGTTATGTGTAGATTTGATTTGCCATGGAGTACCTTCTCCTGACGTTTGGCAGGACTATTTGCAGTATCGAAGTAGCTGCGCAGGAAGCTGGCCAATCAGAGGTTCTTTTCGAGATAAAACAGAAGGATGGCGCGATTTTTCCCTGAGTCTGACCTTTGAAAATGGAACAATCTATCGGCAACCGCTTACAAAGGATGCATATCTTAGGCTGTTTTTAGGAGATATAACATTACGGCCTGCTTGTTATGCCTGTCATTTTAAAGGCGAAAAATTTAGCAGCGATTTAACGCTGGCAGATTTTTGGGGAATACGGCGTTTTTCCCACAAGCTGAATGACAACACTGGAGTATCGCTGGTTTTGACACACAACTGCAAAGGAAAGAATGCACTTGACCAGCTAGAGTTAAGCGCGGATATACTGCCAGTGTCCTATAAGAAAGCTGCTAAAACGGCAACTGCGCTTCGTGAATCAGCGCACTGGCCAGAACAGCGGCAGCAATATTTTGCGATGAGGAAAAAACTGTCACCTGATCAGGCGGCGGAATTGTATGTGCATGATGCGGCAGGTAAAAAGTGGAAACGAATTATTCAAAAAGTTATGCAAATGCTGAGAAAATGAGGAATTATCAGATGGCACAACCTTTTTTTAGTGTAATTATCCCTGCTTATAATGCGGAGAATAGTATTTCAATTTGTCTTAAATCTATGGAAGAACAGGCGTTTTCTGATATAGAAGTTATTGTGGTGGATGACGGCTCCCAAGATTATACAGCAGAAAAAGCGGAAGCGTTTCAAAAATGTTTTCGGGAACTTCAAATTATCCGCAGTGCAAATCGTGGTCCGGCAGAGGCCCGGAATTTGGGTATTGACTGTGCCAAGGGTAAATATTTGCTTTTCCTGGACAGTGATGATAAGTGGCTTCCGGATAGTTTGCAGAAAATAGCAACGCATCTGGAAGAAGACAGCCCAGATATGCTTATCTTTGGATTTGAAATGGTTATGAAAGAAACAGATACAACCTTTCACGGATACTGTGCACCTGAAAAAGTAAGTGCCGCGTCACCGGAACAACTCGAAATTGGTCGGTATTACTCTCGCAATATATTGAATCAAGTCTGGAACAAGGCTTACAGGAGTGATTTCATTCGAGAAAATCATATTCGCTTTCAGAATTATCGGTATGGAGAAGACCGATTATTTGTTCTGGACTGCCTACGCACGGCCCATACCGTGTCGGTAGTGCCATATGAATATTACAGCTATATCATATCCAACAAAGGAAGTTTGATTCACGCATATCATCCTGATAAGTTTGAGGTATGCTGTAAAATACAAAAAGAAATCTCACAGCTATGTCAAAACAGATCAGTTGAAGAATTTGAAATCATAAATTATATGTTTTTGAAAAGCGTGTTTTCCTGCCTGTGTGATATTTGCGGCAAACAGGCAAATTTAAAATACGAAGTGCGCAAAAACGAAGTCCACGCTATCCTAAATAATGAACTCGTAAAACAAGCGCTAGCATCATATCACTGTCCAAACATTGTATTTCGTCTGCTATGTTGCGTAATACGCACACAGAATGTGACGCTAAACATTGCTATGGCAAAATGCGCGGCAGTAGCAATGAACGGACTCCCGAATTTGACAGTCCGATTGAAGCACCAGAAATGAGGCCCACTGTGAAATACGCATTCTTTCAATATGATTTTGGAATCGGCGGCATTCAGCGTGCGCTGATAAACCTTCTGGGAAGTGGTATTTTTGCGAAAGATCAAGTGGATGTATTTTACTGTGAGAAAGGCGAACTCTTCTCTGAAATTCAGAAAATAAAAGGAATTCATTTAAGGCAAATAGAACCCTTTTCGAGACTGGCACGTTTTGTGCCGTTTAATATACTCTATCATACAAAAAAAGCTGTATCAGGACAGGATGAACTATATGATGCAGCAATAGATTTTAACAGTTATCAACCCGAATGTGCAGTAGGAGTTCTGAACTGTTTGGCACGGCAGCACATTATATGGATACATAACGATGTGGAAAAGGTATATGAAAATGAACCGAAATTTCGTGTCCTTTGGAATTTCGGGAAAGGAAAGTATAAATATTTTGATCGGTTTGTCGGCGTTTCGGATGGCGTAATCAAACCTTTTTGCAGGATGAGTGGTTGCGATGAAGCAGACTGCACAGTAATCCCAAACTGGTTGGATGCTTTTGCCATACAGGAAAAAGCGGATGAAAAAATTCAGTGGGAGGCCCCCGCTGATAAAGTGAATCTGGTCATGGTTGGACGCTTATGTAAGCAAAAGGGGATAGAACTACTTTTGATGGATTTGGCTGGTGCAGTCCTAAAAGCGTCCTATTTACATCTGTGGATTATTGGGGATGGCCCTTTGCGGGGAAAGCTGGAAAAAAAGACGGAGCAGCTTGGCCTAAAAAAGCATGTTACCTTTTTGGGAAACATTGCAAACCCCTATCCCTATATAAGGAGGATGGATGCAATGGTGTTAGAGTCTCTTTATGAGGGACAGGGAATCGTGCTTTGGGAAGCAAAGGCATTGGGAGTGCCCACTATTTTTCCGAAACGATTAGAGGCTTATAACCGTGGATTAACCGGCACAGATAACATGGTGGAAGCAATGAGGCAAGTTGCCAAGAATACTCCTGCTCCCGATAATCTCGAAGGCTACTGCGGAGAAATAAGGAAGGGACTGAAAAAACTTTTTGCTAAAAGTGGAAATACCGCATAAAGCATATGAGGTTTCCTATTTGAAAGTGATTTCTCTTATGCTGAAATATAGCCCTGTTGTAGATGTAATCACAGGTGCAATGCTTTTGTATGGCTTATCATCAAGCGGGATCAGTGCCCTTTACAAGGGGTTCATACTAATCCTCTGCATTGCTAGGCTTTGCCGAAAAACATCAAGAAGAACAGCCATCTTTCTTCTTGCAGGGGCTTTCCTGAGTGTGATTGCACTGACCGGCTCAGGAGAGGCTGCTGCAAATGTATCTCTGCTGTATGATATAAATTTATTGATAAAACTGTTCACGCCAATCGTTCTGATACTCACATACAAAGAGATGGTTTCGACTTCACCCCATCAGGCAAACAAAGAAACCAAAAAAGTAATACAATTTTACAAAGTCTTCTTCCCATTATCAATTATCGTTCCCAAAATACTCGGAATTGGATTCTCAACATATTCCTATGGAGCTGGATTCAAAGGACTGTACTTTGCGGGAAATGATATCAGCATCGTTATGGCTGTTGTCACTACATGGAATATTGATGATTGTATCAAAAATATGCGGAAAAAAGACATTGCTCTTGCAGGTGCATCGCTTTTATCATTGCTTTTACTTGGTACGAAAACCAGTATTTTGATGACAGTATTGGGTGTTATGATTTGCTTGCTAAAAAGTAAGCGGATTAACGCAACTTTACTGGTTTCGCTTTTTGCAGTTCTTGGTATCCTACTTGCGGTGACAGTTTTTGCGGACGAACTTCAACTTGTACTGAATAGTTTTAAATTCTTTTATAAAAAGAACCTTTATGCAGGAAGAAACATCGTAAGTTTCCTACTGTCTCAACGGGATGTCACGCTAAAAAAAGCGTTTGCAGCGGCTTATCAGGATAACTCAATCCGGACATTTCTATTTGGAAACGGACCCTATCGACAGGTTGTATTGAGTGCATCAGATGCTGGGCTGATTGAAATGGATTTGTTTGATATGTTTTTGTGGTTTGGCGCACCGTTTTCCATATATGTATGTGCCTTTTACAGCAGCTACTACAGAAGTTGTAGACCGTTCGCAAATTACTTGCAGAAATTCTGCTGGTTATCAGTCATAGCATTCAGCTTTATGGCTGGGCATGTATTGTTCACACCACTCGCAAACTTTTACCATTACTGTTACAAAATAAGAAAGAAGGCATCCGCAATGAAAAAGCGCCTTATTAGTTTTCTTCTGGCAATGTCCATGCTGGCAGGGATGATGTCTCCGGCTATATACGCAGAAGAAACAATTTCGCAGGAACGGCCAGAGGCTACGGCCGAGACAGCTTTGCCGATAGAACCAACTTTGGAATCGCCAGAAGAAACGAAACCAATCGATGAATTAGAAGATACAGCGGATGCCGAAGAACCTGTTCGGGAATATATAGATAATGTATCACAGTTTACCTATACGGTTGACGATGACGGTAATGCGACTGTTACAGGCTGCAATAATGTTACCAACCCATTGGTTATTCCAAGTGAAATCAATGGGCATCCTGTTGTCGCGATTGAAAGATTGGGCACTTATGATTTGGTGTCTGTAATAATTCCGGACAGTGTTACAACAATCAATGCTGGTGCATTTGGCTACAGTGGGAACCTGACATCGGTTAAAATGCCCGCACATTTGAAGACATTAGGAGCGAGAGCGTTTTTCAACTGCACTTCGTTGAAAGAAATAACAATTCCAGCAAGTCTTTCTGAAGTTTACGGTTATGGTGGTATAGGTGATGGGCCATTTATCAATTGCGAGAATTTGAAAACCGTTCATTTCGAAAGTGGCATGACAAAAATTCCGGCAGGGCTGTTTAGCGAATGCTCAGGAATTACCGAGATAGATATCCCAGATACAGTAACAAAAATTGAGTTCATGGCTTTCTGGGGAGCGACCAATCTTACATCAGTAACAATTCCGAATAGTGTTACGGAGATTCAGTCTAATGTATTTGAAGGCTGCAACAAACTCAGTGAAGTGGCTTTGCCAAGCAATCTGAAGGTATTAGGCAGTGACTCCTTTGCACTTTGTGAATCATTGACGAAAATTAAAATTCCAGAAAGCATAGTTGACGGTGGATACCAAGCTTTTTATAAATGTATTAATCTAAAGGATGTTACACTTGAAAACGGTCTTACAAGAATCCCCAGTGGAATATTTATGGGAACAGGGATTACTGAAATCGAAATTCCTGATACAGTAGTGGAAATAGAAGACAGTGCCTTTAGATATTCTAATCTGACATCTGTTGCGATTCCAAACGGCATCACAACAATAAAATATTGTACTTTTGGCGGATGTCCTCAACTAAAAGAGGTGAAAATCCCAGATAGTGTAACAGAAATTGAAAACTACGCGTTTAGTGATTGCAGTGTACTTACATCTATTACTCTTCCAAAAACCCTGAAAAAATTAGGCGGTCATGTATTTGAAAATTGCACAGCATTGACAGAAATAAATATTCCGAACAATATTGAAGTTGATGAAACCGGATCACCGTTCGCGGGTTGCACAAATCTATCAACTATACTCTTTGATGCGGATATTACCAAGATCCCTGACTATTTGTTTAGTAACTGCCCCGGCTTTACAGAATTTGTGGTTCCGGACACTGTAACTGTAATTGGAATGTATGCATTTAGTGGTGCATCTAATTTGGTAGCAGTTAAACTTCCTGACAGCGTTATAGAAATCAAACAATATGCTTTTGATGGTTGTGCTGACCTTACTAGCATTAGGCTGCCGAAGTATTTGGAAAGATTGGGCCAGAAGGCATTCGGCAACTGCATGGCATTGACAGAAATAAATATTCCGATGAATCTAGTAGAAGCTATAGCTCCTTTCGATGGATGTGCAAATTTAAATATAATTCACTTTGAAGAGAGTGTTACGGAAATCATTAGATACTTGTTTAAGAATTGTACTGGTCTTACAGAACTTGATATTCCAGATACAGTAACGACTCTCGGAGAAGAAGCATTCAGAGGTGCTTCAAATCTTACTTCTGTCAAAATTCCGGATAGTGTAACCCAACTGGGATACTGTACATTTGCTGACTGTAGAAATCTTATATCGGTTAAATTGCCAGATACTGCAGAAAGCATAGAAATAGGCATGTTTGAAAACTGTGATGCGTTGACTTCTATGACAATTCCGTCGAGTTTCAGACAAATTAGAAGTGATGCATTTAAAGGTTGTGATGCACTTGCTGAAGTTAAATTAAATGAGGGACTGCTAGAAATCGGCTCCTCGGCGTTTGCTAACTGCATAGGTCTGAAACATATTAAAATTCCCAATACAGTTACATCGCTTGGTCAAAGCGCCTTTTCTGGTGATAAAACGTTGGCAGAAATTTCGTTGAGTACGGGCTTGACACAAATTCCCGAGCATTGTTTCTATCAAAATCAAGCGCTTACTTCTGTACATATACCAAACCATGTGACTAATATAGAAGGGTATGCTTTTGCAAACTGCACGAAATTGGCAGAAGTCACCATTCCGGGAACAACGACTAGTATTGCCAATAGCGCTTTCAGCTATCCGGGGCGTATGACAATTTATGGCTATGAGGGAAGCTATGCGCAAACATATGCGGCAAACAAGAATATTAAGTTTGTGGCACGGACGGACGCGGAGTACATTGATGTAAATGATCTGGAAGTCACGATAGACTATGTGGATGCGTATCGTGGCGAGCCGGTAAAACCAAAAGTTACGGTAAAGAACGGCAATATTACTCTTAAAGAAGGAATACACTATACTGTTGCCTATCCCGACAGTGACAAATTTTCTGGGACTGCACACTTGGTAATTACAGGCATGCATGAAGGCGGCTATGACAACACTAGGTCAGTTGAATATACGATTCCGACATTCTGGATAGAGTTTAATCCGAATGGGGGAACCGTATCAACTACTATTAAGGAAGCCGTCTATGGACAGCCGGTTGGCAAATTGCCGGTTCCTGAGTGGCCGGGACTCAGCTTTGTCGGCTGGTTTACTACAGATTCTCCCACGGGTGGTACACGCTATACAGAAGACACAATTTATCCCAATACTTATGGGTGTACTGTTTATGCACGATGGACAAATAGCGCAATGATTGTAAGCCAACCTGTGAACATTGCAGTTAAAGAAAATACCAACGCTGTGTTTTCCGTTGAAGCTACTGGTAGCAACCTGACCTATCAGTGGCAGTTAGCCTATGCAGGCTCTGATAACTGGCAGAATGTCCCCGCATCGTTTGCAGGCAGTAAGACCGATACCCTGACTGTCACCGCTACCAAGGGCCGCAATGGTTACAAGTTCCGCTGCATCGTTAAGGACGATAAAAACAACAGCGTAACAAGCGGCGCTGCAACCCTGACTGTGGAAGATACAAACCAGCCGCTGAAGATCATGTCTCTGACGGCTGATAAGACGACGGCGGACTCCGGTGACCGCATCACGATTACGGCCAATGTCACCGGCGGTGCGGGTGGTTACACCTATAAGTTCATCATCAATGATACGACCAACGACAGCTGGTATAAGCTGCAGGACTACAAGGCAACCAACAGCATCGTCTGGAAGGCAACAAGTGCAGGCACCAAGCGCATTATGGTCGATGTTAAGGACAAGGCTGGCAACAAAGTTGCAACCAACATTTCCATCAAGGTCAACGGCACGGTTTCCGTTCCGCTGAGTGCTGAGCTGAAATCCAGCGCTGTTACGGTCAAGCAAGGCGAGACGGTTACGCTTACCGCAGTTGCCAAGGGCGGCAGCGGCAAGTATAACTACAAGTTCATCATCAATGATAAGACCGATGACAAGTGGTATCGTCTGCAGGACTTCGGTGCCAACAATGTCATTACTTGGAAAGCAACAACCCCCGGTACAAAACGCCTGATGGTCGATGTTATGGATTCCACCGGTAAAAAGGTGGGGCACAACATTACCATTACTGTTACCAAATAAAAAATCGGCATATGGAAAGAGGAGAAAAGCGCATGTTCAAAAAAGCTGCCAGTTTATTGTTGGCTGCATCCCTGCTGGCCACAACCTCACTGCCCGCCTTTGCAGAAGAAGTGACGGAACCAATACAATCGGAAACGACTGTACAGGAAACACAGGAAGAAACTCCTGCGCCAACAGATGTACCGGACACCACGCCGGAACCGGAAGTGGAAGTCACCCCGGAACCTACCGAAGAACCAACCCCGACACCGACGGCAGAACCGGAATCTACGCCTGAACCTGTGCAGGAAGAGCCGGAGGCTGTCCAAGCGGAAACGCCCGCTCCCACGGAAACGCCGATTCCGCTGGAAGAAATAACGGATAGTCAGGATGTTGTCACCTATGAAATGACAGGGGAGACGGTCAGCCGCATCGAATGGGTCGCAGACATCGTCAGTGCGCTGGGTTTGAGTGTTGACGCTGATCAGTTCCCGGATGATTATTACCCGGATGTTTCGGCAACGGATGAACACTATCAGGCACTTATGTCTGCAGTGGCAAACGGCCTGATTGACTTGAATGCGGGCGAGGACTTTCGCCCTGATGAACCGACGACCCGTGAATTTGCAGCCAATACCTTGAACAACCGCTTGGGGTATATCATGCAGGCGGATAGCTACTCCTTCACGGATTCTGGCGATACGACCTATGCCGACGACTTACAGGTCGCCGTTGAGCAGGGGTGGTTCGCACTTGTGGATGGAAAAGTCCTGCCGCAGCAGGCTGCGGATGCTGCTGAGCTGACAGCAATGCAGGAAAAAGGCAAGGCGGCTGTTGCAAACGAGAGCATTGATGCCAACTATGCCAGCAGCTGGACTTTTGCGGAAGATGTCGTTGTCATCCCGGACGGCACGATGGTCAGTGTTGACGAAAATGACATCGTTACGATCACGGACTGCCCGGTCAGTCTTGCAGCCGGTCAGCGCTTTGTGGCCTATTTCAGCGGCATTCCTGTTCCGTTCAAGGTCGTAAGCGTAACGGAGAACGGCAGCGATACAGTTGTGGCGACCACGGATGAGGGCACGGACGATGCCATCACCTCGGCAGACAGCGAAACCGTGATTGAGGTTGACCCCAGCAACTTTGTGCCCGCCGAGGCCACGACCTACATGATTGGTGATGTGCAGGTCGTTGAAGAAAAGACGCTGTATGGTATTGACTACAACAAGCAGACCAAGACCCTGACGGCGACCCGTAACCTCAAACTGGACGGCGCTACGGGCGGTTCTATCACAATCCAACTTTCCAACATTACGCTGGATAGCCGCGCACGCCCCAACAACAGCCAAATTATTGTCAATGCAGATACCTCTGTAACCGGAACGGTTAATTTCGGCGGCGAATTGATGCAGAAGATTGAACGCGACATTGATTTTGGTTATATTAATCTTGCAGGTGGCATCGGCAAAATTTATCTTTCCCTTGGTTATACACTTTCGGGCGATGTATCGCTGAACATGGTCGGTCGTGCGAAGGCTGGCTTTGTTTCGGACAATTCTGGTTTCCGCGTTGTTTCCGATTATCGGAATGACAGTTCCTCCATTGCAGCCAACATGGATGCCACGGCAGGTATCCGCATCGGCGCTTCAGCTGGCATTCCCGGCGTCAAAGGGGATATTTATGCGCGCATGGGGCTTGAACTGCAGGAGGCAATCCGTACCTACAGTTCCGGTACCCCCACAACCTGCGAGAACACGAATGCTTGGCTTTATGCAGATGCCTCGGCAACAGCCAAAGTGTTTGGAAAGAGCTATTCCAAGAGTTGTACCCTCTACACCCGTACCAACAGCCCCGTACGCTGTGCCTATCACTATGAGGACGGCGTTTCTGTACAGAAGTGTACCCGTGGTAATACCTCGCAGGGGTATACCGGCTCTGCCTCCGGCTACAATGGAAAATATTACACCTCTACGACCTCCAAGAATTATAACCCCACCGGCAGCTCTTATCAGGACGAGATGGGTCAGACCCAGTCACGCTTTACCTACACGCTGGATGACGACGGTAATGCGACAATTACCGGTTGCAACAACATTACGTCCTCGCTGGTGCTCCCCAGTGAGATTGATGGGCATACAGTTGTGGCGATTGGTAGTCAAGCTTTCTATAAAGCAGCCAATTTGGCATCAGTGTCCATCCCGGATAGTGTGACAACGATAAACAGAGAGGCATTCAAAGGCTGCACGAAGCTTGCATCTGTGAATCTGCCTGCAAATTTAGGAACATTGAAAAGCTATGCTTTTCAAAATTGTACGGCATTGACAGAAATTAATATCCCGGCAAGTTTGAATGAAGCATACTCTCCGTTTGAAGGATGCTCTAATCTGAAAACGATTCATTTTGAAGACGGCATCACCCAGATTACAAATAATTTGTTTGCCGGTTGCACAGGTCTTACGGACATCGAAATTCCCGACACGGTAACGACTATTGGATATCAAGCTTTCTATAAAGCGGCCAATTTGGCATCAGTGTCAATCCCGGATAGTGTGACAACGATAGACAGCGAGGCATTCGAGTACTGCACCAAGCTGACCTCAGTCGAAATCCCGGACAGTGTCACCTATATTAGCGGTTACACATTCAACGGCTGCACGAAGCTTGCCTCTGTGAATCTGCCCGCGAACTTGGAAACATTGAAAAGCTATGCTTTTCAAAATTGTACGGCATTGACAGAAATTAATATCCCGGCAAGTTTGAATGAAGCATACTCTCCGTTTGAAGGATGCTCTAATCTGAAAACGATTCATTTTGAAGACGGCATCACCCAGATTACAAATAATTTGTTTGCCGGTTGCACAGGTCTTACGGACATCGAAATTCCCGACACGGTAACGACTATTGGATATCAAGCTTTCTATAAAGCAGCCAATTTGGCATCAGTGTCCATCCCGGATAGTGTGACAACGATAAACAACGAGGCATTCGAGTACTGCACCAAGCTGACCTCAGTCGAAATCCCGGACAGTGTTACCTATATTGGTGGCGAAGCATTCAACGGCTGCACGAAACTTGCATCAGTGAAGTTACCCGCCAACCTGAAAACATTGAAATTCGATGTGTTCAAGAACTGTTCCTCTCTGACCGAAATCACCATTCCTGCCAGCATAACCGCATTGCCTTCTAACACGTTCAACGGCTGCACCTCACTGACCAAGGTCACCCTGCCGGATACCCTGTCCAGTATTGGCAACAACGCTTTTCAGGAATGTGATGCACTGACCACTGTGACGATTCCCACTAGTGTGGCTGAAATCGGGGGTTCCGCTTTCAGCGGCTGCGATAGGCTGGCCGAAGTCAGCCTGAGTAATGGACTGAAAATTATCGGCGATAAGGCATTCTATAATTGTGTCAGCCTGAAATCCATTACGATTCCCCGCACTGTCACTTCGCTGGGCACGGGTGCGTTCTCCGGTGACAAGGCGTTGGCAGAGGTTACACTGGGAACAGGCTTGACAAGTATTCCGACAGAGTGCTTCTACCAGATTCCTGCACTGACTAAAATTCGCATCCCGAACCGTGTTACCAAAATCGGGGACAGAGCCTTTGCAAGCTGCACGAAGTTGACGGAGGTTACACTCCCTGCAGCGACAACCAGCATTTCTTCCAGTGCGTTCAGCTATCCCGCCCGCATGACGATTTACGGCTATGAGGGCAGCTATGCGCAGACCTTTGCCGGCAGTAAGAAGATTAAGTTTGTGGCGCGTACAGATGTGGATTACATTGATGTGAACGATCTGACTATTACTCTTGGCACAGTCGATTCCTATCGCGGTTCGCCAGTAGAACCCACTGTCACGGTAAAAGACGGCAGTGTAACTCTGACAAAAGATACGCACTACACGCTTACTTATGCCAATAGCAATACTGTCGGGATGGCCAGTGTAACAATTACAGGTCTGAACGAGGCAGGATACGGCAGCACAAAAACCATTGAGTACCGCATTCCCGGTTTCACGATAACCTTTAACGCCTACGGCGGCACTGTCAACCCGACCAACAAGGAAGTCGTTTATGGACAGCCCGTTGGTGAATTGCCGGTTCCCGTGCGGGAAGGGTATAGCTTTGTGGGCTGGTTCCTTGATGATGCTAAGACACAATATACAGAAGATACGATTTATACCTCCACTTATGACCGCACTGTTTATGCATTTTGGAGCGATGCGGCGGCCATTACCCGCCAGCCGGTCAATACTACCGCCAAAGAAAACGCAAATGCTGTGTTCACAATTAAAGCAACGGGCAGCAACCTGACCTACCAATGGCAGTTGGCCTACGCAGGCTCTGACAACTGGCAGAATGTCCCGGCTTCGTTTGCAGGCGGTAAGACCGATACCCTGACTGTCACCGCTACCAAGGGCCGCAATGGTTACAAGTTCCGCTGCATCGTTAAGGACGATAAAAACAACAGCGTAACAAGCAGCGCTGCAACCCTGACTGTGGAAGCTGCAAACCAGCCGCTGAAGATTCTCTCTCTGACGGCGAATAAGACAACGGCAAATCCCGGTGACTTGATTACAGTCACAGCGAATGTCACCGGCGGTGCGGGTGGTTACACCTATAAGTTCATTATCAATGATACGACCAACGACAGTTGGTACAAATTGCAGGACTACAAGGGAACCAACAGTATTGTCTGGAAGGCAACAAGCGCAGGTACCAAGCGCATTATGGTTGATGTTAAGGATAAGGCTGGCAACAAAGTCGCTACCAACATTTCCATCAAGGTCAATGGCACAGTTTCCGTCCCGCTGAGCGCTGAGCTGAAATCTAGCGCCGTCACGGTCAAGCAGGGCGAGGCGGTTACACTTACCGCGGTTGCCAAGGGCGGCAGCGGCAAGTATAACTACAAGTTCATCATCAATGATAAGACCGATGACAAGTGGTACCGCCTGCAGGACTTTGGTGCCAACAATGTCATTACATGGAAAGCAACAACCCCCGGCACAAAACGCCTGATGGTCGATGTTATGGATTCCACAGGTAAGAAGATAGGACATAATATTACCATTACCGTTACAAAATAAGAAGAAAGGAAATTTCAATGAAAAAGCGGATTATCAGCTTTCTGGTGGCAGTATCTATACTGGCAGGTATGATGTCCCCGGCTGTGTATGCAGAAGACATACTTCCGCAAGATACACCACAGGCTACACCCGAAACCGCTTCTGAAGAAATTCCGGCCCAAACGGAAGAGCTTGATACAATTTCTGTTGATGAAAATAAAGAGGTGTTATCGCAGGATGACGCAGTGGAGCCTGCAGCCCAAATAGAGGAAGAAGAAACCACTGAACCCCTGCAGGCAGATATTTTGCAGAATAGTATCAACCTAAACGGCATGGAAACTCTCGAAATACCGAAGGGGGTTCAGTTTTACTGGGTTGTTGACCCGACATGGACTGTTACGGCAGACCGCAGCGATGGTATTATACTCAGTTCCGTAAAACTCTTGTCCAATAGTAATGGCTCAACATATTACGGCGTTATTGGCACAATCAGCGGGGATGGTGTCTATACACTGACCAGTCATTGCAACGGTCAGGATATGTCGTCTGTTGTATTGACCGCTGTAGAAAAGCGTACTACTATGCCGGAAGGCGTCAATCCGCGCGATTACATTTGGGGCAACCCGGATACTTATGATCTTGAAGTTCCTATCGGTACACAGTTCTATTGCGTTGTCGGGCACAAGGAAATCTCTGGTGACCTTAACGATGGTATTGATTTACAAACAGACAAGTACCTTTGGTCAAGTGACAACGGAAATTATTATGGTGTTGTAGGTACGATTAAAAAGTGCGGCACCTATTCATTCGAAGCATACTATATGCAGGATGGCAACAAAGTTGATGTAGAAAACTTTACATTGCGTGCTGAAAAAGAAGAAACAAATGATCCGGGTGGTATTAGCCTGAATGTTGGTACAACTTTTGACCAAGAGTACACGCTGAATGCAGGGGATACATTTTTCTGGACAACGCCTCTTTATGCGGAGGTTGCGGCCACGGATCCAAACATGGTGAAAATCAGTGATGTACACTATTTGTATACATATAACGGGCGCTTATACTACGGAATTATCGGCGTAGCGTTGAAAAGCGGAAGCGTGACATTGGAGCAATATGAGCTTTCCGATGGCGAAAAGAAGCTGACCGGCAGCCGTATAGTGAATATCAAGTCCACCTGGCAAGCGGATATTCTTAGAAATAGTATCAACCTGACGGGAAGAGAGACACTTGAAATGCCGAAGGGTGTCCAGTTTTACTGGATTGTAGATCAGAAATATACTGTTACGGCAGATCACAATGAAGGCATTACATTGAGTTCTGTTAAGCGCTTGTCCGACGACACAGGTAAAACATTTTATGGCGTTATCGGCACGCTCAACGGTGATGGGGTTTATACTTTGACCAGCCATTGCAACGGCCAGAATATGTCGTCTGTTGTATTGACCGCTGTAGATATGCGTACTACTATGCCGGAAGGCGTCAACCTACGGGATTATATTCGGGGTGACCCGGATACTTACAATCTTGAAGTTCCTATCGGTACACAGTTCTATTGCGTTGACGGGCACAAGGAAATCTCTGGTGACTTTAACGACGGTATTGATTTGCAAACGGACAAGTACCTTTGTACAGGTGATAACGGAAGTTATTATGGTGTTGTAGGTACGATTAAGAAGCGCGGCACCTATTCATTCGAAACATACTATATGCAGGATGGCAACAAGGTTGATGTAGAAAAATTTGCGCTGCGTGCTGAAAAAGAGGAGGAAACGGATCCAAAAGGAATCTTCCTAAATGCAGGCACTGCTTTTAACCAAGAATACACGCTACATACAGGAGACATGTTCTCTTGGTGGACACCCCTTTATGCGGAAGTTGTAGCCACTGATTCTAATATGGTAACCATTAGCGATGTGCAGTACTTGTATACATATAAGGGACGCTTATACTATGGTATTCGCGGCGTGGCGCTAAAAAGTGGCAGTGTGACATTGGAAGCGTACGATCCTTCTGATAATGGAAAGAAATTGATTAGTAGCCGCATATTGAATATTAAGCCCACAGATACGGCTTACATTACGATTGATAAGCAACCGCAGGATGTTGTAGGAAAACCTAATACGCCGTTGCAATTCAGCATTAAGGCAAGCGGCGATGGCTTGACCTACCAGTGGCAGTTAGCCTATGCGGGCTCTGACAACTGGCAGAATGTCCCGGTTTCCTTTGCAGGCGGTAAGACCGATACCCTGACCGTCACCGCTACCGAGGACCGCAATGGTTACAAGTTCCGCTGCATCGTTAAGGACGATAAAGACAACAGCGTAACAAGCAACGCAGCAACCCTGACCGTGGAAGCTGCAAACCAGCCGCTGAAGATCATCTCTCTGACGGCTGATAAGACGACGGCGGACTCCGGCGACCACATCACGATCACGGCCAATGTCACCGGCGGTGCGGGTGGTTACACCTATAAGTTCATTATCAATGATACGACCAACGACAGTTGGTACAAACTGCAGGACTACAAGGGAACCAACAGTATCGTCTGGAAAGCAACAAGCGCAGGCAGCAAGCGCATTATGGTTGATGTTAAGGATAAGGCTGGGAACAAAGTTGCTACCAACATTTCCATCAAGGTCAATGGCACGGTTTCCGTTCCGCTGAGTGCTGAACTGAAATCCAGCGCAGTTACGGTCAAGCAGGGCGAGACTGTTACGCTTACCGCAGTTGCCAAGGGCGGCAGTAGCAAGTATAACTACAAATTTATCATCAATGACAAGACTGATGACAAATGGTATCGCCTGCAGGACTTTGGTGCCAACAATGTCATTACTTGGAAAGCAACAACCCCCGGTACAAAACGTCTGATGGTCGATGTTATGGATTCCACGGGTAAAAAGGTGGGGCATAACATTACCATTACCGTTACAAAATAAGAAGGAAGGAAATTTTAATGAAAAAACGATTCATTAGTTTTTCACTTGCAGTAACTATGCTGGTGGGCTTACTTTCCCCAACAGTGCTTGCAGACAACGAACTTCAGCAGGAGATTTATCCAGCTACGCCTGAGACCGCAATCGCAGAAGATTCTTCCGCTGAATTGCCGGATGAAAGGGAGACGATTGACGAGATAGATGAGTCTGATAGTGCAGAACCTGTAACATATGCCTATTCTACGGGGTACCCTAATACCTATGTTAATACAGGGAATGCGCGTGCGGATCTTGTGGGAGTAGCTGCGACACAGGTCGGTTACAAGGAAAGTGGTTATAACAATACCAAGTATGGTGCATGGTACGGCATGAACGGCGAACCGTGGTGTGCGATATTTGTTAGCTGGTGTGCGGATCAAGCGGGTATTCTGAACACCCTAATCCCTAAGTTTTCAGGATGTACAAGCGGTGGTCGCGCATGGTTCCAAAGTCATGACAGATGGAAGGAAAAGGGATACATCCCGTCACCCGGTGATTTGGTGTTTTTTGATTGGGACCATTCTGGAGATTGTGACCATGTTGAAATCGTAGAATGGGTCGAAAGCAACGGAACAACGCTGCATACGATTGGCGGTAATACATCGAATGATATGGTTGAACGGCGCACGCGGTATCAAGATTATGTTGCGGGTTATGGTGTCCTTGATAATACATCGGGTGGTTCATCTGGCGGGGATTCCAGCGTTTGGCTCTCCTTGTCAAATGAGACTGTACCGCATGCAATTTTGAAAGGAAATTCGTTCAGTATTGGAGGCACAGTTACTTCCAGTTCAAATCTGGAATATGTTGGAATCTGCATCAAAGATTATCAGGAAAACGATGTGATTACGGCAAAAGGCTCACCTTATACGACTTCTTACGACTTGAAAGAGCTTGACAATTCCATCCCATTCGGGACGCTGCCATCTGGATATTATATTTATCAGGTAGAAGCAACAAATGTGCAGGACCATCATTTTGAGGTTTTGTATAATGGATGTTTCTATGTTTACAATCAAAATGACCCGGACTTCTATGCAAATATAATAAACTATCCATCGTGGAAGCATACGGAGAACGCCAGCAATAACTTCCAGATTGCCGTTGAGGGCAATACTAACAGTCTACGTCAGGTCTGGCATTTTGTTCAAAACGGTGACGGCTCCTATAACATTTATAGTTGCTATGATGGCCGAGCCTTGGGCGTTGATGGAGACAATATTGTGACGCTGGATCAGCCTAATGTCGGTTGGTATATGATTTGGGATGATAATGGTCAGCTGTTCATGGCTAATAATGGCAATAAGGTCATGGATATGGCAGATAATAATTCCAATCCGGGTACAAATGTTTCCTTGTGGGGACGAAACAACAGCAACGCTCAGTATTGGAGTACATGGAAAGTTGACGATGTCAAACCCTATTCGTTAGATGTCAATGGCCTTGTTGATGGAAACGGCTGGGGAAATTTGGGTGATGTAGCCACCTTTGATATTTATGTAAACGACCAGAAAGTCGGTTCTGGTGTTAATGATTATTACAATACGAATGTCCTTGGCCGCAGTACTTATGAAATCAAAAATATACAAACCTCGGATGATTATATCTATGAAGGTGTTTCGGAAGGTGCGCTGTCCGGTACAATGTCAGGTGATACGGTTGTTCAACTGACATTCACAAAAAAGAGCAGCAAAAAGTTCACGGTGACCTTTGATGGAAATGGTGGAAGCGTGACCCCGAATTTTAAAGATGTTACCTACGGAGAAGCCTACGGTGAACTGCCTGTGCCTACCCGTGACGGATATAACTTTGCTGGCTGGTTTGACAATAAGGGAAGTAATGTTACAGCTGACACAATCTATGCTGTCGATGGCAATACAACTTTAACAGCAAAATGGGAACTGCCTCCCGTTTATATTACGGAGCACCCGCAAAATGTTACATCTGAAGAGGATAAAAAGGTCAACTTCCTTGTTACGGCTATTGGAGAAAATGTGACATATCAGTGGCAGCTTTGCTGTGTTGGAACGCAGACTTGGCAGAATGTTCCGACATCCTTTAGTGGTTATAATGCAAAGAAACTTTCCGTTGTGGCTACAGCTGAGCGTAACGGTTATAAATTCCGCTGCGTTGTGACTGATGCCAATGGAAAGACGGCAACTAGTGATGCAGCTGAACTGACTGTAAAGAAAGCTGAAGAGCCTTTGAAAATCCTCTCCTTGACAGCAAATAAGACGACAGCAAATCCAGGTGACACCATCATGGTCACTGCCAATGTCACTGGTGGTGCAGGCGGTTATACTTACAAGTATATCATTAACGATACCACGAATGACAGCTGGTATAAGTTACAGGATTACAAAGCAGCGAATGGTATTGTCTGGAAAGCAACCACTGCAGGTACCAAACGTATCATGGTCGATGTTATGGATAAAGCAGGTAACAAGGCTGCTACAAATATAACTATCAAGGTCAACGGCACGGTTTCCGTCCCGCTGAGCGCTGAGCTGAAATCCAGTGCCGTTACGGTCAAGCAGGGCGAGACGGTTACACTTACCGCAGTTGCCAAGGGCGGCAGCAGTAAGTATAACTACAAATTCATCATTAATGACAAGACTGATGACAAGTGGTATCGTCTGCAGGACTTCGGCTCAAACAACATCATCACATGGAAGGCAACTACCCCAGGTACAAAACGCTTGATGGTTGATGTTATGGATTCCACGGGTAAGAAGATTGGACACAATATTACAATTACGGTTACAAAGTGAGGGTGGTAGATATAAGTTTAATGGGGCTGTTGCACATCCCCAAAAAAGAAATGTCGAAGTAAAAATGTTAGAGCCGCTCTATTTTGTTCACGAAGGCGGCAATTCCGATTTTTGTGCAAACATGTCGCCTTAGGGCGTGAAAGTGTCGCAAAAACTCCGTGCAAGTGTCGCTGACAAACCGATATATGCATGCGGCTTTTTTTGACATTTTTTCTGATTTTACGTCTGCCAAAACTTTACAATCCACTTTCTATCTGGCATAACAGATATATTCCGCAGTGAATATTAGAGATTCGGCCTGCTTTGAGAGCTGAATCATATAAGGGTTCGAGGCCTAAGACCTCGAATCAACACAGCAGAGTTCTCTCTACTTTACATAAAAATTGAAAATGACCACAGGTGAAGTGTATCAGAACACGGGTACGCTTTGCTGGGTATATCAATTTTATGTAAGGTTTTGTGTACTCTTCTGGCAGTGGAATGTAAACGGATAGTTCAACCACTTTCGTCCCTTGATTCATTCAAAGGCCGAAGCAACCGGATCGGTACGTAAGTACCTTGATTCGGCTGTTTCGGCCTTTTATTTTGTTTCAGGGGAGGTGCCAGCGTGGGCAAAGTTGATCCGGGCAGTGTGTCCTATACTGTCGGCCAAAATATAGCAAAACTGCGTACCCAACGGGGAATGACCCAACAGCAGCTTGCTGATGCAGTCCAAATCGACCGCGCCGAAATTTCCCGCTATGAAAACGGCTCGCGTATGATGGGCATAGCGCTGATACCACCTCTGGCACAAGCACTGGGCGTTCCGCCCGGCCAGCTGTTTGAAAAGATAGATTCCGACAGCAGTAGCCGAAATACACACATCGATGAGAAAATGGCATTGCTGAACCGATATGGCAGGGAAACTGCACTGTCGATGATAGAAAGTATGCTGGATCAAATGACAAAGAATCCGGCGTTCATAAATGACTTGGATACTTAATCGGCCTCCACAGACGTGGGGGCTTTTTTGCGCTTTATGCCAGATATAAAATTGTGGAGTAAACGGCACAGAATTGTGGTGGATACGTCATCGCTTTTTCGGTGTCGATATGGTACTTTTATAAAAAAGAACGCCGGGGAGGGGAGTGACGCAATGTACATATCGGATAATGCCGTGCCGATTATCGTCGGGAAAAATATACAGCGCTGCAGAATCCTCCGAGGATGGTCACAAACACAGCTTGCCAATGAAGCGGAGATGGACCGTGCAGATATTTCAAGGTACGAGAACGGCAGCCGTGAAATGAAAATTACCGCTCTGTACCGTGTGGCGGACGCTTTGCAGGTGGATATGGACCAGCTGTTTTTCACGCTGGATGAATGTTGCGAGAAAAACGCGTTACCCAGCAAGGCACAGCGTCTGAATAAAAGCGGCCAAACCGTATTGAAAAAAGTCATGGAAATATTCCTGCAAACCCCGGAATTGACCGAGGATGACAAGAATTTTTGAAATTATGGAGCAAATCACACGGAAGTGTGGCGCACCCTCCACCGACTTTTACTATTGGATTTGATAGGATATAGGTGTACCGAAACACAGCGATTTGCCGCTGCTTTTGGGTAGGCACTTTGACAACCGAATACCCAGCATAACAGGTACTTTCCTTTTCCGGCAGACCCGATGGGCGGTTTGGCAAACCATAAGATGCCAAGGGAAAGGCCATAATGATACACCTGCTGCCTCCCGCGTCAGAGGGGGTGACCGAGCCGGAGTTGTAAGCAGTAAGACTCCGGCGGAGTCAGTGAACGGGTGTGCCAACACCCTGCCTGTTATGTTCCCGGTGTCAGGGGTGCGGGCGGCAAATGTGGCACACTTACTTAACTATCTACTTTTGCCGTTTAGGGCAAATCGTGGGCAGCAGGACCCCAAGCGCCTGCTGTCCATCATTTTGCTTTAAACGGGATGGAAAACAGAGGTGTAAACCAATGCAAACCTATCCAACGGGCTATACGGAATCCCACCGTATGGCCGAGAAAATTTTCCGGGAGATTTTACCCCGGCACAGCATGGCGGTGCGTGAGGAACAAATCGCGCTTTGCCATGAAGTTTTAGATACCTTATATAATAAGGAAATTTCCCTGTGCGAAGCAGGTGTAGGCACCGGCAAAACGCTGGCTTACCTCGTGGGCTGTATCCTTTGGCAGATGCATCGCCCCGAACGGATGAAACTGCCAATCGTTATCTCCACTTCCAGCGTTGCCTTGCAGGACGCTATCCTTACAGAGTATCTGCCCGAATTGTCCGATGTCTTGCTGGACGAAGGTATCATCACCGCACCCACCACAGCTGTTGTCCGCAAGGGCAAAGAGCGTTTTGTCTGCGATGCCCGCCTTGCGGAAAGAGCATCGCTGGTGCAGCCAAGCAGAAAAAGGCAACGGAACAGCTTGCACATTGCAGAAAATATTCTGGACATGGATCATATTCCGGAGCTTTCCCGGTATGACCGTTGCCGGATCTGTGTGCCGCAGTCCTGCCCGCGCGATTGCTTTATGCGCTTAGATTGCCGCTACCAGCAGTATCTGCGCGATTCCATGAAACCCGACATCCAAATTTGCAATCACAATTATTTGCTGGCAGACGCATCGCATCGGCAGGAAGATAGACCTCTGCTCCTGCGCAGCTATCAGGCACTGGTAGTGGACGAGGCGCACAAGCTGCCCGATGCCGCCCGCCAGATGTACACGGAAACACTATCCCAGCACAACATGGATGAATTGTGCCTTTTATTACAACAGGCGCACTACAAGGATTTTGCCAGACAGATGCGGACGGCGTTCCTTACGCTGTCGTTCTCCTGCACGCAGGGGTTTTCCAAGCTGCGAGGAAAAGCGAACGAACCGTTCGTGCTTACGCCGTTCCGCCGCGCTGCGCTCATCGACTGTATAGCACTATTGCAAAATGCTGGCGGGTTGCCGGATGTGCCGCGATACCTGCTGAACAGGCTGGGAGAAGCAGAAAGCCTCCTGCGCCTTTTTCTTTTGGAGGTGCCGACGCGCATCCTTTACATCGACTACGATGCCGATGGTCAGCCCACATTCTGCGCAGCCAGCAGCCGCGTACCGCAGTTGCTTCGCAGTGCGCTGTGGAACACACGCGAACCCGCGATTCTGACCTCCGGCACCTTGGCGGCGGCCGGTGATTTCAGCCACACCGAACAGCTTTTGGGGCTGGCGGCTTATCGACCCTTGCGTCATTTCCGAGCAGATTCTCCGTTTAACTACAAGAAAAAATGTCTGTTATACTTTCCGCCGCGCGTAAAAATGCAAATGGACAACCGCAAAATGGCAGAAGAAATCGTTCGGCTAGTTGGCGCCTGTCACGGTCACGCGCTGGTGCTGTTCACGTCTTACCGCCAAATGGCAGAAGTCCGCGCATTGACGGACGGCCAGTGGCTGTACCCAACCTATCAGGCGTGGCGCAACGGCGGCAAAATTATCCGGCAGTTCAAGCAATCCAGCAACGGTGTGCTGTTCGCAGCCGGTTCCTGCTGGGAGGGCATTGACTTTCCCGGCGATATGGTGTCACTGCTGATTATCGCAAAGCTGCCGTTCCCGATACCCGACCCGGTCAGCGACTACAAACGCCAGCAATATCCGAATCTGCGCGATTATATAAACGCCGAAATCATCCCCGAAATGCAGAAGAAACTGCGACAAGGCTTTGGACGTGCCATCCGCACGGAGCAGGACTCTTGTGTGGTCGCTATTCTGGACGAACGTGCGGGTATCGGCGGCAAGTACCATGACGCCGCGCTGGCAGCGCTGCCGACCTGCCCAATCACCGAGAAAATTGAAGATGTGCAGCAATTCATTCGGGAGCAGAAGCGCCCGGATTACTTTTTGTGAAAAGAGGAATCTGAGATGTACCTTATGCGAAACCACGATGTCTGGATTTATGTGCGCTGCGCCAACAGCGATCCGCGCATTGCCTTTGACCGGCTGTATGACCTTATCGACGAGGCAGCCGGACACGGTTTTCTCGTGCGCGGCACGTCTTTTGACCATTGCAGTGGAAACACCTTGAAAGACCGCATTGGTCTGCGCTCTATGTTGGACGCAGTAGAGAACGGTCGGATTGAAGCCGTGATGGTGCGCGATTTGGAGCAAATCAGCCGCAACAGCTACATACTGGTGGGAGTTATTGAAATTCTGCGTCAGAATGATGTCTACCTCATCACCACCGAATGTGACCTGAACGCCGAACTCATCAACAGCGGGCTGGAGCGTTTTGTCGGTGACCGTTTCACGCGAGCATCGTTCGGCAAGCCGCGATTTGATGTCCGCCTCCCGCTGATGGATCAATTCTGAGGTGCACCCATGAAAGAATACAAAATTTGGGCGTTCGCCCGCAGTGCCGCACCGAACCTGCCCGCATTGGAAGAACAGCTTGCAGAAGTCATGCGCGAAGCCGACAGGCGCGGCTACATTATCGTCAACTCCTGCATGGAGCAGAAGTACGGCACCGAGTTCTGGCGACCTGATTTGTTCGCCATGCTCACCGCCGTACAGCAGGGGCGTGTCAATGCCGTCATGGTGCAGAGCCTTGACCGTTTGAGCCACGACATTACAACCTTGTGCCGCATCCTGCGCTTTCTGCAGAATTACAGTGCAGTGCTGATTACGACCGAAACCAATCTGCAATATGAACTTTATCTGACAGGGTTGGAGAGTCGGATCCTGGCTCGTACCGCACGAACCGGAAAAAGAGTTCCGTGGGAGGTGGCTGTCGATGCAGATTGACCCGTTTCCCGTAAGGCTGGAACAGGAGCTGAAATATGCACTGGCCTATGCCGCGCTGGTATCCGCTGCCGCAAACGGAAGATTGCCTAGGGACATCTGTCAGCGCGCGAATGTTGGTTATGCCCGGAAATGCGGCGTTTTGCGCCGAGAAGTTTAGTGGTTCTCGTGAATAGCTTTTGACCTGCCTTTCGGGTATGTTGTATGTGATAAAAAGAATGTCACAGCGTCACATCTAGAGGTGAACATCATGCCACAAGTCCAAGTCATCCAGCCAATACAGCAACAACTAAAACGCCTGCGCGTAGCGGCTTATGCCCGCGTCAGTACGAAATCCAATAAACAGCTTCATTCCATGTCGGTGCAGACAGAATACTATGCAGACCTTATCCAGAAGAACCCGAACTGGGAGTTCGTTGGAGTGTATGCAGACGAGGGTATCTCTGGCACGAGTATTAAGCACAGAGCAGAACTGAACCGACTGATGGAAGATTGCCGAGCGGGTATGATTGATCGCATTTTAGTGAAATCTGCATCACGCATGGCCAGGAACACGGTAGATCTGCTGACGCTCGTCCGAGAACTGAAAAGCATCGGTGTAACAGTACAATTTGAAAAAGAACAGTTTGATACGGATAGCGCCACAGGGGAAATGATGCTGAGCATGATGTGCGCTATTGCACAGGAAGAATCCTTGTCTATCTCCAAAAACATGAAATGGGGTATCCGTAAAAAGATGCAGGCGGGAACCTATGTGAACTGTGCGACTCCTTTCGGATACAGGCAGCAGGATCACCAGCTGGTACTGGAAAAGGATGAGGCGGCAGTAGTCCGCTTGGTTTTTGAAAAGTACCTGAGCGGGGTGGGAATCGCAGAAATTGCACGTTACTTAAATGAAAACCATCCGAAAGAGGGTGGCTGGTGGTACACTTCCGCTGTGCGATTCATGCTTCATAACGAAGCCTATAAAGGTGATACACTGCACCAAAAACATTACACCACGGACACATTGCCGTTCATGGTCTACCACAACGAGGGCCAGTTCCCGAAATACTGTGCCTATAAAAGCCATGTGGCAATCGTTTCGGACGAGGATTTCGACAAAGTGCAGCAACTTCTGAAAACCAAGCAGATGTCCGTGCCCAATGCCGCTCCACGAGTATTCACAAAGAAAATCTACTGTGCCGAGTGCGGCACTGTGTTTGCCCAAGCCAGCAGAGCAAATGGTGCTGCGGCTTGGGGCTGCAGAAAACACTTGAATAAATCCAGCTTATGCCCGGTAAAGTCTGTTTACGAAACAGAACTTTGCCGGGCTTTTTTATATATGTATAACAAGCTGCAAGCAAATCGTGCAAGGATATTCCGGCCGATGGTAGACAGCCTTTTGCAGCTAAAATCACAACAAGAACACCAGAATACCGCACGAGAATCTATTTATGCGGAAATTCAACGTCTTGCAAAACAAAATCATAATTTGGAAAGAATCCATGCACAAGGTTACATCGAAGATATCCAATACATAAAACGAAAAACCCTTATAGAACAGCAGCTTGACGAGAAAAGAGTTCAGCTGTCCAGAACTTCCATCAGCAAGAATGTTGAACAAACTTTGAAAAGCACAAGGCAGATTGAGAAAATATTGGATTCCGGTCCGCCGTTGACATACTTTGATGAGCATACTTTTACCGAGATGGTCAAAAAAGTGTCGGTCAGTAATACGGCGATAGAATTTGAACTCATCAATGGTATGAAACTTTCGGAGGAACGGACGGAAAAATGAAAAAGCGATACCTGCCATTTGGCTACCAAATCACAGCCGGAAAAACAACTATAGTTCAAGAAGAAGCCGAAGCTGTGCAATATATTTTTGAGGAATACACAGCAGGAAAGTCCCTTCGAAAAATTGCAGAGAGCATGACAACGAGGAAAACGCCGTACCATGAGGACACTCAAAAATGGAATCAGAACATGGTGAGCCGCGTCCTTGCAAATGAAATTTACTGTGGCAATGAAAAATATCCGCCTATCATTACAGAAACCCAATATCGCGTGGTAGAAAAATTTCGCCAGAGGAAAGCGCAAACATACTCTACGGTTTTACAGCCGTTTCGCCAAGATATGCAATGCGGATGCTGCGGAGAACGCCTATACTGGAGGCCTAAAACCGAACAATGGTTTTGCCGCCAATGTGGAATGTGGACAAAGCCTATCCCAGAAAAGGAACTGTCTGATGCTATTACAATAAAATTGGAATGGATTCAGAGACACTCAGAGGTGATTCACCCACCGACAACACAGCGTAATGTCCAATCTATCGAAGGCGCTAAGTTGACACGGGAAATCCAAACGGATTTACTGGAGACAGAGCCTAATGCCGATGCGCTAATTGCCAAAATCCTACACAGGGCAGAACTGGAGTACCAATTCTGCTCGGCGGACGATGCTGACCCAGCAAGCCTGCAAATGCAAAAAGCGTGTGCCGAGTATAAGCCGACCGATGATTTTCCATATACCTTTTATAAAGGAATCGTTAGCAACGTCAGTCTATACCGCGATACCCACATCGAATTCAAACTGCGAAATGGACAAACTGTGTGAGGAAAAGTCATGAATAACATGAGAATTGTTGAGATTCCCGCTTCCATGCGGGAAAACTCCGGACGGAAAAGCGCTGTGCGCAAGCTGCGGGTGGCGGCCTACTGCCGTGTCAGCACCGAGGAAGAAGAACAGCAGGGCAGTTTTGAAATCCAGAAACTGTACTACATCGAAAAAATCAATTCCACCCCGGAGTGGGAAGTCGCGGGCATCTATGCGGATGACGGTATCTCCGGCGTACATACCAAGAAGCGCGATGGTTTCAACCAGATGATTCAGGACTGCAAGAAGCACAGAATCGACCTTATATTGACAAAATCAATTTCCCGCTTTGCCCGCAACACGCTGGATAGTATCCAATACGTCCGAATGCTGAAACAGATGGGAATCGCAGTGGTATTTGAAAAAGAGAACATCAACACTGCCACTATGAATTCTGAGATGATCCTTACCGTACTGAGCGCATTTGCGCAGGCAGAGAGCGAGTCTATCTCTCAAAATGTTGCCCGCGGCAAGCGCATGGGATATAAGCATGGTAAATTTGCCTTCCCTTACGGAAGGATTATCGGCTACCGAAAAGGGGCAGATGGCAAGCCCGAAATCATCCCGGAGCAGGCTGAAATCATTCGGCTGATTTTCAACAGCTACCTGCAAGGGGACAGTCTGCAAAGTATCAAGGCAAAGCTGGAAACAGCGGGCGCGCTTACAGCCCGCGGCAACACCGCATGGTCAGCACAAAGCATCCAGCGTATCCTGCAAAATGAAAAATACTGCGGTGATGTGCTGCTGCAAAAGACCTTTACCGAGGATGTGCTGACCGGGGTACATAAGAAAAACACCGGGCAGCTCCCGCAATATTACATTGAAAATTACCACGAGGGCATTGTCAGTAAACAGATGTTCCGAAAGGTACAAGCTGAGATTGCCCGCCGAAACAGCAAGTCAGCCGCCAACCAGCGCAAGCGCCGCCGTGGTCGCTACAACAGCAAATATGCCTTGTCCGAGCGGCTAATCTGCGGTGACTGTGGCAGCCCATACAAACGGGTGACGTGGAATATCCACGGTAGAAAGCAAATCGTCTGGCGGTGCGTGAACCGTATAGAGTACGGCACCAAATTTTGCGGCAGCTCGCCGTCCATCCCGGAAGAGGAACTGCACCGTGCAATTCTGAAAGCCGTGCAGGATTTGGCGGCGAACTTCACCGACGAGGTTGCCGCCCAGATCAATGGCATCCTGCATGACATCCAGACCGGCGAAAACACAAAGCCAAATTTGCAGGAGCAACTGGAGCAGACCCAACAGGAATTTGACCGCCTGCTGGAAATGTCCTTGGACTTCGATGAGGATACGCCGTTTCTGGATGACAGGCTGAAAAAGCTGAATAATAAAATTAAAAGTCTGAAAAAAGCCATCGAGGACAGCGCCGCCCGACAGGAGAAGCTCAGCCAGCCGGAGATGCTGCTGTCAGCCAAGGACCTGCAAATCCAAGAATATGATGATGCGCTGACTGCGAGGCTTATTGAGAAAATTACGGTGAGGTCGCGCAAAGAAATAGAAATACGGTTCATTGGTGGATATGAGAAAGCAATGCCGCTAGAATAAGGAACCTTGAGTGAAACACATTATGAACTACCGTTCGCAGAAAATTAAGAATCTGGAGTGAAACAAAACTTGATAAAAAGAACGCTTTATGGTAAGATGGAGACAAAGAACAAGAAGTGAAAAAGGGGAGGTGTACACCAATGGGATTAGCTGATACGGTCACAAAAGCCTATATGAAAGAAAATGCTGTGTTTGCAGATGCATTTAACTATCTGATTTACGGTGGTAAAGCAGTTGTCAATCCTGCACGGTTGCAGGAATTGGATACAACAGAAATAGCTTTGCCGTTTGGTGCACAGAACGAGAATAGAACCCAGCCGGATGATGCGGTGCAAAAATACCGTGATGTGCTGAAATCGGCGGTCATCAAGCAAGATGGCGAAGCGGCTTACATCCTTTTGGGTATCGAAAACCAAACCGATGTTCACTATGCAATGCCTGTTCGCAATATCATTTATGATGCGCTCCAGTATGGCAAGCAGGTTGCTGACATAGCAGCAAAGCATCGCACCGATGGCTCGAAAGGACACAGCAGGGGTGAGTACTTGTCCGGCTTCTATAAGGACGATAAGATCACACCTGTCATTACGTTGGTGCTGCACTTTGGAGCGAACGAGTGGGATGGCCCGCTGTCTTTGCATGAAATGATGGCAGTCAAGAATGAGAGTCTGCTGAACTTTGTGCAGGATTATCAGCTTCACTTGATTGATCCGGCAAAACTGAGCAAAGAGGACTTGGAAAAATTCTCGACAAGTCTCCGAGAGGTAATCGGGTACATCAAGTATTCTAAAGACAAAAAACGATTGACTGAATTTTTGACCGACAACCCGCGTATGCTTATGGAAGCGAACGCGGCGCGAGTAATCAAAGCTGTAACGAACACACCTCTGGACATTCCAGAGGACGCGGAGGTGATTGATGTGTGCAAAGCAGTTGAGGATATGATGAACGAGAGTAAAACCGAGGGTGCGGTTGCTGTTCTTGCAGGGCTTGTCAAGGATGGGTTACTGAGCATTAAAGAAGCTGCGCACCGTGCTAATATGACGGAAAGTGCATTTGAAGCAGAGGTAAAGAAGCTATCTTGAACAGAAAATTATCTATTGTCCACAAAAAAATGAAATAAAAGAAAACGTCAGGGAAAAACTGCTGTAGTTACCTAAAATCTATTTACAAATAGGAAGTGCATGAGCATGGCCAATAAGGATAAATGCTTTATTATTACACCAATAGGAGATGACACAGATCCTATCCGACGTCATATAGAAGGCATCATTGATGCAGCATTAAGACCTGCATTAGAAGATAAATATGATTTGGTTGTTGCTCACAGGATTAGTGAACCAGGTTCAATAACAAAGCAAATCATTACCGAGATATACTCTGCAAAATTGGTTGTTGCGAACCTGACAAACAGGAATCCGAATGTAATGTATGAATTGGCGCTTCGGCATAGTCTCGGAAAGCCAGTGATAATGATTGCGGAGAAGGGAACACCGCTGCCATCAGATATAGTTATGGAGCGAACAATTTTTTACCAAAATGATGCACGTGGAGTAATTGAGTTAAGAGAAAATATTGCAGCAGCAGAGAAAGAAATTGACTACGATAAGACAGAGAGTCCAATATATAATGTGTTGCATGATGTCTTAAAGGACAGACAAATTATAGAATTTTCTGAAAGTCAATCTATAAGTCAGGAGGATGATGGGAATGCAACGGTTCTGAAATATATCCTCCAAAAGCTAACTAACTTGGAAGATGCAGTTCAAACCAGCCGACCACTGATGCAGAATGCTGAAAGTAGAAGATGCTTTGACGGAGTAGTATTTGCTTTTAGTTATGTAAAAAGCACACAGCCTTATCAAGTAGAAAAACTTTTGATGAGATTGCAAAGAGTGACCCAGATAGAGCAAGATATTTCTGTTGTAGATGTACATATTTATGAAGAGAGAAAGAAAATTTGGGTTTATACTATGGGACTATCCGATAAATCTAATGCGTCAGACATATACCGCTCGTTTGCTAAAACCTTAAGCCAATTTGGATTCGAAGGGGTAAAAGCTATTCATCCGTAAGATCGAAAATCCATTTTGGAAATAACAAAAATAACCTGCAAAAAAATTTTGAAAGAACTCACGCAATATGAACGGTCTGTTGAGACAGTTTGTTGCGTGGTTTTTTATATCCGCAAACACAAATGGGTGATTTTTCATAAATCTGATAGTGTTGGTTTTGTTTCGGATTACAAATCGTATTTGATAATTGAGAGGAGGGGCATCAATGAATCACAATGATCGAGAACACTTCTGGCAAACATTATGTTCTTTGCCAGGAAATGATATTGTGGCAGAACGAGAACAGCTTTTCAAAGCAATTAAGTATCCGAAGCTGCTTTTCCGGTATCGACCTGTCAGCACAAAGAGCTTGGATGCCCTCAGAACGAATAAGCTCTATTTTTCTTCTGCGAATTATTATGATGACCCTTTCGATACCTTTCTTCACATCGACATTGAGGCAATCCGGAAAGAGTATTTAAGTGCATTCCAGACTCCGGAAAGTACAGAAGCTGTTGTGGATGGTGTTAAGTCATTGCTTGGGAATATTCTCTCTGAGGAGCAAGC
>ERZ827108.1183-NODE-1183-length-36886-cov-4.146317_pt1 | contig 36886 bp, 28 predicted proteins | sample MGYA00519921_ERZ827108 | MGnify/ENA primary metagenome ERZ827108 (study PRJEB31778, sample SAMEA3449258) | human gut metagenome | biome: human gut; feature: human-associated habitat; material: faeces | place: United Kingdom | collected 2010/2012 ...
TTTCTCCGCACTCTGGGTCTGCCGGGGGGCGATCTGCACGCTCTTCCGACCTCGGAGGCGACATTTCCCGGCGGAGCGCAGTTCGGTGTGGAGATCCCCACGGTGAACACCTTTGCCGCGGCAAAGGCGCTGCTGCGCGAGACGCAGCGTCTCGGCGTCACGGTCAACCGCATCGACGAAACGCTCGGGGCGTTCCGCCACACGCGCGCGGAGCTCCTCGAATATGCCGCGCTCTGCCGCGACAGCGGCGCTGCGCTCACCGTGTCGATCGGCCCGCGGGCCGCGTATGACACCTCCGCCACGCGCCTTTCGCGGCAGGGCGCCGTCATCGGCTACCGGCTGCGCGGCGAGGAACAGCTCGTCCGCGCGCTTGAGGACGCGAAGCGCGTGTGCGATCTCGGCATCCGGGGGCTGCTCGTATACGACGAGGGGCTGCTCTGGGTGCTCAGCGAGGCGCGGAAAACCGGCGAGCTGCCCGCGGACACGGTGCTCAAGGCGAGCGCCCACTGCGGCCACGGCAACGGCGCATCGTTCCGGCTGCTCGAGCAGTGCGGCGCGGACAGCATTAACCCCGTGCGCGATCTTTCGCTCGACATGCTCTGCGCGCTGCGCGCGAGCGTTTCCGTTCCGCTCGATGTCCACACCGACTGTCCGGAGGGCTCCGGCGGGTTCATCCGTACCTACGAAGCGCCCGAGATCGTGCGCTGCTGCGCGCCGGTGTATCTCAAGATCGGCAACAGCGCTCTCGCCGCCCACGGCTCACTGCCGACGGAGGCGGACGCCGCGCGCATGGCGCAGCAGGCCGCCATCGTGATGGAAATGCTGGAGCGGTATCTGCCCGAAGCGCGCCAGCTCGCCCGCGGTGAGGGGCGCGGGCTCGTCGCCGAAGCGGAGGTTCGCGTATGAGCGAGCGCATCGAGACCGCCGTGCTGCGCGATTTTTCCGTTTCGCTCAGCCGCGCGGCGGGGCTTTCGGCGGACGATGCCGCGCTTTTGACCGACAGTATTCTCTTTGCCGAATGCCGGGGCGTCACGTCGCACGGACTGCTGCGTCTGCCGCAGTACATTGCCCGGCTCCGCTCGGGCGCAACGGCAAGCAATGTTCCGATGCCGTTCACGATGGAATCCGGCGGCACGGCGCGGCTCGACGCACAGAACGGTCTCGGCCAGCTCGCCGGGCGGAAGGCCTCCGATAAGGCGGAAGAGCTCGCCGCAGAATACGGCGTTTCGTTCGTAGCGGTGGCAAACTCCAACCATTTCGGCACGGGCGCATGGTACGCCATCCCCGCGGCGCGGCGCGGCTTTTTCGCTTTCAACATTTCCTCGGCAGCCAGCGCCATGGCGCCGCACGGCGCGGCGCAGCCGCTTCTCGGCACCGACCCGGTCGGGCTGGCACTGCCGCGCGGCGAGGGGGGGGCTCCCCTCGCGCTCGATATGGCGCTCTCCACCGCAGCGCGCGGCAAGATCCGCTATGCCGCGCTGAACGGCACGCCGATCCCTGAGACCTGGGGGCTGGACGCGCACGGCGCGCCCACGACCGACGCTGCCGCCGTGCTCGACGGCGGCACGCTCCTCCCCGCCGGCGGCGCAAAGGGGTCGGGGCTTGCAATCTTTATTGAGCTTCTCTGCGCCGTGCTCACGGGCAGCGGCGCTCTCGGCGGTACGGGGCTTCTCTCCGATCTCTCGCGCCCGGCGGGAACGGGGCACATCTTCGGCTGCGTGGATATAAAGCGCTTTCTGCCGCTCGAAACGTTTGAAGCTCTGTGCGAGGAGAGCCTTTCGCGCGTCACTTCTCTCACCCCGGCGCAGCCGGGCGGCGAGATTTTGCTCCCCGGCGAGCCGGAGGAGCGCCGCGCCGCCGAGAGCGCGGCGAACGGCGTGCCGGTAGCTCCGGCGCTGCGCGATACGCTCAACGCGCTCGCCGAAGAGCTCGGCTGCGCGGCAAGAATTTAAAATCTTATACACTTTGGAAGGAGGACGTATCCCCCATGAAACTACGCATCGACACCTCCCGCTCCTACGCTCTCGCGCTCGAAGGCGGCGGAGCGAAGGGCGCGTACCAGATCGGCGCATGGAAGGCGCTGCGTGAGGCGGGCGTGAAGATTGACGCCGTCGCGGGCACCTCCGTCGGCGCGCTCAACGGCTCGCTCATCGTGATGGGCGATCTGGAAAAGGCGGAAAACATCTGGGAAAACATCCGCTATTCGCAGGTCATGGACGTGGACGACGAGACGATGTCGCGCCTTTTGAAGGGCGACGTGAAGCTCGACGAGCTCGACAGCGTGGCGCAGCAGATGTTCGAAGTGATAAAAAACCGCGGCTTTGACGTTACGCCGCTGCGCAAGTGGATATCGCAGGTCGTGGACGAGAAAACGGTGCGCGAATCTCCCGTGGAGCTTTTCATCGACACGTTCTCCCTTTCGGACGGGAAGCTGCTCGAGCTGCGCGCGAAGGACCTGCCGGAGGGCACGCTCTGCGACATGTTGCTCGCAAGCGCCTATCTCCCGGTGTTCCGCAGCGAAAAGCTCGGCGGCAAGCGCTACGCCGACGGCGGTCTGCGCGATGTGCTGCCGCTGCATGTGCTCATTGAGCACGGCTACAAGGACATTCTCGCGCTGCGGCTGTTTGGCATCGGCGTGGAGCGCTCGGTGAAGATCCCGGAGGATACGCGCGTCTATACCGTCGAGCCGACGGCCGATCTCGGCAGCACGCTCGAATTTGAACCGGCGCAGAGCCGGGAAAACCTGCGCGCCGGATATTACGATATGCAGCGCTTCCTCTACGGGCTGCGCGGCACGAAATACTATGTGGACTGCGATTGGGACGAGACGAAGGCGCTCTCGCTTTTGTCGGACGCCGCCTCCGCCGGGGAGAGCGTCAGCCTGCGCACGCTCTGCGAAAAGCAGCTCCCTGCGCTCGCCAAGCGGCTCGACGCGGAAAAGGGCGATTACATCGATCTCGCCGTGGCGCTCGTCGAGACCGCGGCGGAGCACAAGGGCGTTGATCTCTGGCAGATCGTCACGGCGGACGCGCTGCTCGAACTTGCCGGCGGCGGAGCCGCGCTCGCCGCGGCGTTTGCCGAACCGGCGGCGCGCAAGCTCGCCCGGCAGGGCGGAACGGCGCGTCCCGCCCCGGCGCTGCTGGGGCGCAAGCGGCCCGCGCAGGGCTGCCGCCGTCCGGACGGCGGCGAGGGGCTGAACGTCTGTCTGATGAACGACTCGTTCCCGCCGGTCGTGGACGGTGTGGCGAACGCCGTGGTGAACTATGCGAAGATCCTCACCGAGACCGAGGGGCTCTGCGCCGTGGCAACGCCGGAGTATCCGGGCGTTGTGGACGATTACCCGTTCCCCGTCGTGCGCTATCCGAGCATCGACACGACGAAGATGACCGGCTACCGCGCCGGAAACCCGTTCGCCCCGGCAGCCGTGGCGGAGCTTGCGGCGATGGACTTTGACATCATCCACACGCATTGCCCGGTCGTTTCCACGCTGCTCGCGCGCAGTCTGCGCGAGGCGATCGATAAGCCGGTCGTGTTCACCTATCACACCAAATTCGATATCGACATCGCCAAGGCCGTCCGCGGCAAAACGCTGCAGGACGCGGCGGTGAAGCTCCTGGTAAGCAACATTTCCGCGTGTGACGAGGTATGGGTCGTGAGCCGCGGCGCGGGAGAAAATCTCCGCTCTCTCGGCTACGCGGGCGACTACATCGTCATGCCGAACGGCGTCGATCTCCCGCGCGGCAAGGCATCCCCGGAGGCCGTGGACGCGCTGAGCAGAAAATGGGCGCTGCCCGCCGATAAGCCGGTATACCTGTTCATCGGGCGCATCATGTGGTACAAGGGGCTGCGCATCATTCTCGACGGGCTCAAAAAGGTGCGCGACGCCGGCGGCGATTTCTGCATGGTGTTCGTCGGCGACGGGCAGGACCGCCCCGCCGTGGAGGAATACGCCGCGCAGCTCGGTCTCACCGACCTCTGCCGCTTCACCGGCACCGAGCGCGACCGCGACACGATCCGCGCGTGGTATACCCGCGCCGACCTGCTGCTCTTCCCCTCGACGTTCGACACGAACGGCCTCGTCGTGCGCGAGGCGGCGGCGTGCTCGCTCGGCAGCGTGCTCATTGAAGGCAGCTGCGCCGCCGAGGGCATCACCGACGGCGATACCGGCATCCTCATCCCCGAAAACGGCGACGGTCTCGCCGCGGCGCTGCTGCGCGAGGGCGCGGACCGCGCGTATTTCGCCCGCATCGGCGAGACGGCCTCCGAGAAGATCTATCTCTCGTGGGAAGACAGCGTGAAGAACGCCCGCGCGCAGTACCGCAGCGTGATCGAGCGCTGGAATAGCGGCGATCTGCCGCGCCGCCGCGTTCTCCCCGGCGCGCCGGAGTGGACCGGCGACGTCGCCGAGCTCATCAACCGCGCCCGCACCGGCTGGGACAAGGCAAGAGAAGCGCTGGACCGGTATCTGTAAGGTAAGCACCCCTTCCGCCGCACATCCAAAGGGCGGGAGCTGATATTCAGCTCCCGCCCTTTGTTTTTGTATTTATCTGTACAGCTCAGACTGTACCTTTTCCGTTTCCTTGCCGTTGTATTTCATCAGATCGTAAGAGATGCAGTTCTTCCCGTCCACTTCCGTAGCAGCGTTGAATTTCTCAAACAGAAATCCGTTCTTTTCGATCTCACCGGAATCCAGCATACTCGTCAGACTGCTCGTCAGAACATCGCTGGCGAGCTTCTCGCTCTCGGCGTCCTTCTTGGCATATGTCCAGCGATACAGATCGCCATAGGCCGAATACGTATTCTTTACGTCTTCCACATTTTTAAAGAAGAACACTGTCGCGCCATCTGTGCCGAGGTAGAATCGTCCGCTGACATTGCCGGAGATCTTCTGCACGCTTTCTTCCTTGAAGCTGTAGACGCACATCGTGGCCGTGTCGCCGTCAGCATTTTTGGTGAAGAAGATGCAATCGCCCGTCTCCGGGAAGTCCAGACGATCCACGTCTCCGGAAATCTTTTTCTCTTCCCCGATGCCAGACGACGTCATCGGAGCATAGCACAGGTTCTGATCCTCGTCCACGTAAATGACTCTGCCGTCCTGGACCCACGCGCCCTGAATGTTTGAGAGCAGACGCTCCTTGTCTCCGTCAAGCGTCAGACTGTAAAGGCTCACGCCCGACGACGCTTCTACGGTAACGAAAATCGAAGAAATTTCGGCGGCAGCGCACGTATGCACTCTCCCGTTCGCGGAGAAAAACCACGCGCTCGACAGCTCGTCCGGAAGGGAAATTTTCTCCGTCTCCTCCCCTTCCTGCACAATATATACCGTATTGCTGTAATAGCTTCCCATGACCGCCATCTTCTGGTCTTCGGAGAACTCCACGCTGAATCCCGCATAGTATTTGGCGGTATAGGACTCGCAGGTCTTTTTATCCTCCCCGTTCAGGATTACCGGCGTATACTTGTTGTTGTCGGACAGTACCCAAGCGGCAATACCGGCATTGTCGGAGATCGCCGTGACCAGCACCGAATTATCAAACGTGCCGACCTTCACCGCTTCCGTCGAATCCGCCGCCAGTGTATAGAGCTTTCCGTCCGTAGTCGCGTACAGCACGCTCGTAGTATTCTCCGCAGCAGTAGAAACGACATCCTCGCCCAGCTCGTCAAATTCCTCTACGCCAAACCGGACGCGGTAGGTAATATCTTTTTCATCCGTGAAAAAGAAGCCGTCATTTCGTATGTTGAAGATCGACCGGGCCTTCTTTTCGATCTCGACAGCATTTTCCTGCTTACCATCGGAATAGGACAGCGTCCCGTTTTCCGTCAGCGTTACGATGTGTCCGCGGTCTGCGGTGATATAGCCGGATTTGAGCGCCTCATCAAAGGCTATGGTCTGTTCCTCGGAAACGAGGAACGCGCTTCCGTCCTCACCCTTGCGGAGAGAGACGGCATCTTTTGTTTTTTCTGCACTTTTTGTTCCGCCGGTGCTTCCGCATCCGCACAGCGAGAGCATCAAAATCAATGCAAGGACTGCTGCGATCGCTTTTTTCATCTTCAAACCCCTTTTTGTATTACATTTCGCTATCATAATAGCTATTAAATTGTAGCATACTATGTAATGCTCGTCAATCGTAAAATCAACATAGATTGAGGGGTGTGCAGTGTTGAAAAACGAACCTTTGGTAATAAAGCGCCGGGGTGAGGACGGAAGCCGGATCATCACCGTCCGCCTGCGGGAGGACACACTCGCAGAGCTGGACCGCATCGCCGCGGAAAGCAACTATTCGCGCAACGAGCTGATCAACATCATTCTGGCACACGGCGTCAAAAACATCGAAATAGAATAAGGATCGTCTGGAGGCGAGAACTCCGTTTTCCCTTCCCGCACAAAAAGTATCTGCCCCGCGGTTTTCGCGGGGCAGATACTTTTCTTATGCGCTTATGTAATTTATTTACTTTTTCCCGAAGAACTCTTCAAAGTAGTCCCGCGTGGCGTCGCGGCCGGGAGCGTCCTTTGTTTCCTTTGCGTCCGGCACCGGGCGGGTCGGTTCGTCCTCCGGCGCTACGGCGGGCCGCTCGCCGGTGACGCGCGTCGGCTCGTCCACGGCGGAGTCGGGCGTGAGCATCACGTCCTCGCGGCGGCGGCTGCGCGGCGCGCCGGTCGTGGCGCGGACGCGGCGCTCATGCCGCAGCTCTTCCTCGTCGTCCTCCATATCGAGCCGGATGGTGCGCGCGAGCTCCAGCCGCTTCTGGTACGCGCGGCGCTTTGAGCGATAGCGCACCACAACGAAAATGTACGTGGCAAAGAGCAGCACCAGCGCCCAGAACGCGAGAATGACGCCCGGCGTGCGCAGCGTTTCGCGGAGCTGATCCTTCATGTACTCCACGCGCGAGAGATCGACCGAGGTGGTCGTGACGAGCGGCGAGGTGCCGAGCACCACGCCGTCGCGGATCACGCTGATCTCGCCGACGACCTGTCCCGCGCTGACCGGCGCGGTCAGCCCGTCCGCGGCGACGTCCGGCGAGAGGGTGATCGTCCGCTCGACCGCCGTCAGGTCGACGTCGTTCGGCAGGAAGGCGCGGATGGTCGTGCTCGGGCGGGCCGTAACGGTGTCGGCGTCCGCGCCCATCGCAACGGGGACCTCCGTCACGGTCTCGGTGGATTTGAGAACGTCCTGATAGCTGAAGTTGTTGAAGCCCCACTCAAAGAGCGTGCGCGTGTCGGCAAAGTTGCCGTAGTACCAGCTGCCGTCGTCCTGCTGATACGCCTCCGATTTGAGCACGACGGAAAGGAGCTTCACGCCGTCCTTTTCCGCGCTGGAGGCGAGACAGTATCCGGCGTCGTTCGTGTGGCCGGTCTTGATACCCTTGGCGTATTCATAGCCCCAGTCGCCCGGATAGAGAGGGTTCGTGGGGTTGACGAGCGAGTTCGTGCTCTCCAGAACGCGCTCGGAGGAAACGTTCGTGTCCGGCACGGTGTAGTTGATGGTGCTGGCGATCGTCATAAAAAGCTCGTGCTTGGCAGCCTCACGCACGATGCGAGAAAAGTCCCAGGCGGTCGTATAGTGGTTCGCGTCGGGCAGGCCGTGGGTGTTCGTGAAGTTCGTGCCGGTGCAGCCGAGCTCCGCGGCGCGGGCGTTCATGCGCGCGACAAAATCGGAGATCGAGCCGCTGACGTATTGCGCGATCACGTTGCAGGCGTCGTTGGCCGAGGCGACCATCGCGCAGTAGAGAAGGCTTTCGAGTGTCATCGTCTCCTGCTGCATGATGTACACGCTGCTGCCGCCGACGATCATATCAAAATCAAATCCCGGCTGCGCCGTGACCGGGTCGGAGAGAGCGATCTTGCCGGACTCGATATCCTCCACGGCGAGAAGGACGGTCATCACCTTCGTGAGCGAGGCGGGATAGAGCCGCTCGTCGGCATTTTTCGTATAGAGGACCGTTTCCTGGTCACCGTCCTCGGCGAGGAGCACGGCGGCGTACGTCGTGTCGATCCCCGGATCGTCGATCGCCATGGCCGCGGGAGAGACGAGCCCCAGCGCGAGCGCGGCGATAAGAGCGCATATTGCAAAGCGGATTTTTTTCATTTTTGACTTAGCCCCCGTAAGAGTATGGCATAACAGAGGTATTATAGCGTAAAACTACTGAAAAAGCAACCTTTCCCGGAGATCCGGTATCTGGAAGCGGAAGAAAAACCGCCGCGCGGCCGTCTTGTGCGCAAGAAAAGCTTGCAATATGGCGCTCCATAGTATAAAATATTTCCGCTAAATAGTGGATACAAATAATTTATTCACATACGAGGAGGAGTTTCCTATGATTTCCGCAGGCGATTTTCGCAACGGAGTAACCTTTGAAATGGACGGCCAGGTCATGCAGGTCGTCGAGTTCCAGCACGTCAAGCCCGGCAAGGGCGCGGCGTTCGTGCGCACGAAGATGAAGAACGTCATCACCGGCGCTGTCGTCGAGACCAGCTTCAACCCCACCGCGAAGTTCGAGGAAGCGTTCGTCGAGCGCCGCAGCATGGAGTACAGCTACAACGACGGCAACCTTTACTACTTCATGGATCCCGAAACCTACGAGCTTGAGCCCATCGACGAGAGCATGCTCTCCGACAGCTTCCGCTTCGTGAAGGAAAACATGGTCTGCACCGTCAGCTCCTACAAGGGCAAGGTGTTCGCGGTCGATCCCCCGACGTTCGTCGAGCTGACCATCACCGAGACCGACCCCGGCTTTGCCGGCAACACCGCCACCAACGCCACCAAGCCCGCCAAGCTGGAGACCGGCGCGGAGATCAAGGTTCCCCTGTTCCTCGAAGAGGGCGAGCGCATCAAGATCGACACCCGCACCGGCGAGTATCTCGAGCGCGCCAAGGGCTGAGAAGTCCTGCAATAACGTCCAACCATCAACAAAGGGAGGGTTTCTTATGACAACATCCGAAAAAGTGGCCTATCTGAAGGGCCTTGCCGAAGGCATGGGCATTCAGGAGGACGGCGGCCAGGGAAAGCTGTTCCATGTCATTATCGACATTCTGGAAGATCTTTCTCTCGATCTCGCGGACACAAAGGACGCGCTGGTCGATCTGACCGACGGCGTGGAGGAGATCAACGAAGATCTCGCCGAGCTCGAAAACGAGTTTTATGAGAGCCCCTGCTCCTGCTGCGGCGGAGACGACGAGGACGAAGAGTACGACGACGAGGACGAAGATGACACCGTCTTCTACTCCGTGGAGTGCCCGGGCTGCGGCTTTAAGCTGACCGTGGACGAGGACACGCTCGACGCGGGCTCCTTTGAGTGCCCGGAGTGCGGCGAAGTCATCGACTTTGAAAACGCCGCCGTCGAGGAAGTCGTTTTCGACGATGAAGACGACGAGGACAAAAAAGACTGATTCCAACTGCATACAAACAGCCGGAGGGAAGTTCCCTCCGGCTGTTTCTTTTTGCAGTGCGGGGCGGTCCCGCGTTTTTCGTCAGGCCAGAAAACCGTTCAGCTCCCGTGCGGCATTTCGCAGATGCTCCACGATCCTCTCCTTCTGCGGGAGGATGCGTTCCGCCGGGCCGGAGATACTGATGGCATACTCTGCGCTTTTCCCCGGCTGCGCAAAGATCGGCACGCCGAGCGCGGCAACGCCGGGCTCATACATCTGGTCGTTGAGCATATACCCTTCCCGGCGAACCGCGGCGATCTTCTCCATGAGCTGCGACGAGGAAAGAATGAACGGACAGCTCCGCTTTTCAAATACGACCGCATCGCAGTAATCCCGTATATCCTCGTCCGTCTGCGTGGAGAGGATGGCAAGACCGGTGCAGCACAAATGCAAAAGCAGCAGTGAGCGCGTTGGGCTGCTTGCGGCGATCAGTCCCTGCTGCGGCAGTATCTCATCGAGCAGCGTTGCACGGCAGGCGTCGTACCGCCGGGTAAAGTGGATCGTTTCGTTAATCTCCCGGGAGAGCGCCGTCAGCACCGGCTTGGCCAGCTCGACCGCAGCGCGAGACATCTGCGCTCTCGCGCCGAGCGCCGCGAGCTGTATGCCGGGACGGTAGCGCCCTTCTCGGTCCGCATTCAGATAGCCGCGCTTTTCCAGCGTATAAACTATGCGGTAGGCAACCGTTTTATTCAGCCCGCTCCGCTGCGCGATCTGCGAGAGAGTGAGCTTATCCTCTTGTAAAAAAAGACTTAAGACTCCAAGCGCATTGTCCAGCGACTGAAGCAGATATTGATCCTTATTGACGGGCTCCATTCCATTCCTCCGTGACCGGCCGGATAATTTCCCGCGGGGTGTCCGGCAAAAAGCAATCATAGCATAGCATATTTTTTTTTCAAGTGCAATTTTAGGGGTTGATTTTTCCGAAAGTGCGTGGTAGCATAAAGTCGTAATTTCGGTATGCGAATTATTTGTTTCGCCAAAAGAAACTATAAGGAGGTGCAATATGAAAAAACTTGTTGTGATCAATCTTGGATCGACTTCAACAAAGATCGCGTATTTTGAAGACGCGAAAATCGTTTTCTCCGCCTCGCTGCCGCATCCGGCGGAGGAGATCCAGGCGTTTGCGAGCAACTGGGATCAGTACGATTACCGAAAGAGCGCGATCCTCGGTTTTATGGAGCAGCACGGCATAGTGCTTACCGAGCTGGATGCCTTTGTCAGCCGCGGCGGCCACACGGAACCGGTGCACAGCGGCGTTTACCGCATCACGCCGAAAATGCTTGAACAGTCGCGCAGCATGAAATACGGCAACCACGTTTCCGATCTCGGCGTCCGGCTGGCGTATGACCTTGCTCCGAACAAGCAGAACGCTTTTATCGTAGACAGTCCCTGCACGGATGAGTATGACCCGCTCTCGCGCTACTCCGGTCTGCCGGAGCTGCCCCGTGTGAGCCGCTTTCACGTGCTCAACCAGAAGGCGTCGGCGCGGCTCTACTGCCGGGAGCACGGTCTCAACTATGAGGACATCAATTTGGTCGTTGTCCACATGGGCGGCGGCACGTCCGTTGCGGCTCACAAAAAGGGCCGTCTTGCTGACGGCAACAACGGGCTTGACGGCGACGGCCCGTTCTCTACTGACCGCACCGGCGGTCTCCCCGTCGGTGGGCTGATCGACATGTGCTATTCCGGAAAATATACCCACGCGGAAATGCGCCGGAAGATCAAGGGGCAGGGCGGTCTTATGGCCTATGTCCACGACACGGATGTAAAAGCCATCGAAGCCAAGGCGCTTGCCGGAGACGAGGACTGCAAAAAAGCGCTCGACGCTATGATCTACCAGACAGCGCAGGAGATCGGCAAAAAGGCCGTTACCCTCAAGGGTGACGTAAACGCCATCATCCTGACCGGCGGCATTGCCCACAGCAAATATGTTACGGATGTGATCCGGGACTATGTATCGTCGATCGCCCCGGTATACGTCTATCCCGGTGAGCATGAAATGGAATCGCTCGGTGAACAGTCCTACGAAGCCCTGATCGGAAAAGCGGAGGTATTTGAACTATGATGCTGAAAAACTTTGGCCAGATGGAGCAGTTTGTCCGGGAGCAGTCCGGAAAAAAGCGCGTGGCACTCGCCGCGGCGCATGACGCCGATGCTCTCGGCTCGCTGATGATGGCCGTGGACCGCGGCATTGCCGAGGCCATTCTGATCGGCCGCCGGAAGGAGATCGTCCGCGTGCTTGATGAAATGGGAAAGGACGCCGGAGACTTCCGCATCATTGAGGAAGAGGACGACCGCGCCGCCGCAGACAAGGCCGTCGAGCTCGTTCACTGCGGCGAAGCGGATATGCCCATGAAGGGGCTGATGCACACCTCGACCTTCATGAAGGCCATTCTGGACAAGGAGAAGGGCCTGAAGGAAGAGGGCAATCTGCTCAGCCAGGCATCCGTTTTCGAGATCCCCGAGAAGGATCGGTTCCTCATCATCTCCGACTGCGCCGTAAACATTGATCCGGATCTGGAAACGAAGATCAAGATCACGGAAAACGCCGCAGCGCTCGCGCACACGCTCGGTATCGAGCAGCCGAAGATCGCGGTGCTCTCCGCCGTGGAGGTCGTAAACCCCAAGATCCGAAGCACCGTAGACGCCGCCGCGATGCGGGAGCGTCTCTCGGACCGGTATCTCATTGACGGTCCGCTCGCTCTGGACAATGCCATCGACGAGGCGGCGGCCCACCACAAGGGCATCGAAAGCCCCGTGGCAGGAAATGCCGACATTCTGATCGTGCCCGATCTCTGGAGCGGGAACATCTTTTCCAAAGGTCTCGTGTTCTTCGCCCACCTGCGCAGTGCCGGAACGCTCAACGGTCTGAAAGCGCCGGTCGTGATGAGCAGCCGCACAGACACCGTGGAAAACAAATATCTCTCCATCCTTACCGCTGTTTTGCAAACCATCCGCTGAAAAAATAAAACAATAAGCAGAAAGAAGGAGACCCATTATGAGTGAGAAAGTAATCAAAAAGCAGCGCAATGTGGCGATCGAGCTCTGGCGCTTCATCATGGCCATTGCGATCATCGGCTTCCATGCCGGCTTCATCATTGCGCGCTCCTGCAACGAGACCACCGGTTTCTTTATGGAAGTGAGCAACTGGTTTTTCGGCTCGAGCGAAACGCTGCTCGTGTTCACAGTGACCGCCGGCTATTTCATGGCCGCGCATTTTACCAAGCGGAAAAACGATCCGGCGTATATGTCCCGCAGCGCCGCGAGCCGCGCCTGGGAGTATACTGCCGCCCGCATCAAGACGCTGCTCCCCGTACTCATCATCGGCTACATCATTGCGATCGTCGTCTGCACCAGCTTCTACTATCCCGACTACAAAACGCAGGACGTCCTCGTTATGATCGTCAACAGCATCTGGGAGTTTCTCGGCTTCCACGCCGCCGGTCTGCGCAGCACGGGCAACGAGTTCTTCAATCTTAACGGCCCGCTGTGGTTCATTTCCGGCATGATCATCGCCGGATACTTCATGTACTGGGCGCTCTGCAAGAACGAGGACGTGTTCTCCGGCTTCGTCACGCCTCTCCTCGCCATCTTCTTTGCCGGCTGGTGGTGCTTTACCGGCACCCGTGCTTCGCAGACGGCCTGGTCCACCTTCGGCGCGCAGACCACTTCCACCAACGGCATGGGCGGCAGCGCCACCGACGCGACCGCTACCATCGGTTTCAACAACGGCATCATCTTTATCGTGATCGGCATGCTCATCGGCGTGATGGTCTTCTACATGGTCCGCAGCCTGTCCGCGCGCGAATTCTCCAAGGGAGCCAAGGCCGCGCTCACGGTGCTCAACGTTGTCGTCAGCGCGCTGCTTCTCTGGTACGTTCTCTGGCAGCCCACTTACTTCAAGCTCGAGCGCTGGACGGTCGCATTTCTGTGCATCGCTTTGATCACGCTCTCCCTGCTCAACCGCGATTATCTCACCGCTGTGCTGAACAACAAGGTCACGAACAGCATCTTCGGCTATCTCGGCAGCATCTCCCTGTACATTTACATGCTGCACTACCCGGTCGTCATCGCAACGCTCCGCATTCTCGGCCACAACACGCCGGAGACGATCTACTCCTTCTGGACAGTGTACATTCCCGCCACGGTCGCAACGGTCGTGCTCAGCGCTCTCGTCAACGAGATCATGAAGCGCACCATTATGAAGAAGAAATAAGCGATGCCTGTCGGTGTTCTTATTGACGTAGGCTCCGTTTTCCTGGGCGGTCTGCTCGGCGGACAGCTGGGCAGCCGCCTCCCGGAAAAGCTCAAGAAGGATCTGACGCTGGTGTTTGGCGTATCCTCCATGGCTATGGGCGTCACATATCTCGGCAAGGTGAGCACGCTGCCGGCGGTGATCCTCTCGGTGATCCTAGGCCTTATGATCGGCGAGACCGTCCATCTCGACGACGCGATCCGTGCCGGAGCGGGAAAAATGAACGGCGCCGTTTCGCGGCTTCTGCCGAAAAGCAGCACCGCTATGGATGAGACGCGCATGCATCAGCTCGTGAGCATTATCGTTCTCATCTGCGCGAGCGGCACGGGCATTTTCGGTGCGCTCGATTCCGGGCTGACCGGCGACCACACCGTGCTCTGCACAAAGGCCATTCTGGACTTTTTCACGGCGGCGATCTTCGCTTCCTCGCTGGGAAGCGTCGTCGCATTCGTGGCTCTGCCGCAGCTTATCCTTCAGCTTCTTCTCTTTTTCAGCGCCGGGCTGATCCTCCCTCTGGCGAGCGCCGGTATGCAGGCGGACTTCGCCGCCTGCGGCGGCGTGCTGATGCTGGCGACCGGTCTCCGCATCGCCAACATCAAGTCGTTCCCGATCGCGGATATGCTCCCGGCCATGGTCCTCGTCATGCCGGTGTCTGCACTCTGGACGAAGATCGCCGGCTTGATGCTCTGACATCTGCCGTTTGAAATCGCCGGAAGGAATTCCCTCCGGCGGTTTTCCTTTCAAAAAGGTGTCCATGGGGTGATCCCCGTGGACACCTTTTTCTCTCATGCGGCAAGATGCCGGACGAGCATGGCGAGTGTTTCGGTACTGGTGTAGTAATCGTAGATATGGTGCTCTGCGCAGCACCGTCAGCAGCTACAAAGGCGAACTGACCGGCAGCGACAAGCACTTCTCTTTTTTCTTGGAGGGAAAGCCGAATGCGGAGCACATTCATGTGTTTGAATCCGCCATTGACCTGCTGAGCTTTGCAACCTTGACGCTGCTGGCCGGGCGCGACTGGAAAAGGGAAACCTATTTGTCTTTAGCCGGTGTGTTTCAGACTAAACGAGAGAATGTTGTGCCGGTGGCCTTGAGTAGATTTCTTGACGAGCACCCATCCGTCCGCAAAATCCATCTGCATTTGGATAACGATGCCGTCGGTCGAGGCGCTGTGAAAGGAATTGTTGGCGGACTGCAAGGAAGGTATCAGGTCTATGACGAGCCGCCCTCCCGTGGGAAAGATGTGAATGACGAGCTGAAAATCCGTGTAGGACTTATGAGAGAAAGAAAGGAGCGGGAACGCACATGAACATTGCAATTTATCAGATCAACCCGGACCGGGACGAGAACAATGTGGCCTTCTTGAACTATGAAAATATGGAGCGCTTTCAGGGCTCTGCCGCGCTTCGCAGCGAGATCTATGACAAGGTGTTTGAGGGCGAGGTGGAATGCGGTACCCTGGAAGAAGTGTACCAGATGTTCAACCTTGACCATCCGGACGGATACCGGGGCAGGTCCCTTTCCGTTTCGGATGTGGTTGAGGTCGTAGGTGAGGAAAAATCCACCTTCCATTTCTGCGACAGTATCGGCTTTCGGGAAGTGGATTTTGACCCGGATATGACCGAGCCCCTGAAAGAGAAGAAAATCAAAGTGGTGCTCTGTGAACCGGGCAAGGTCGCCAGAGTTGCAGAGATCGGGACGGAGCTTTCCGATTTGCAGAGGGTGGTCGGCGGGCTGATCGAGCCCTATTATCCCTTTGAAGAGCAGGTCTGCATCGTCTGCAACGATGAGGGCAAGTACAACGGCATGCGGCCCTGTCGAGCCATCTACGGAGAAGACAGGGAGATGATGGATATTAATTAGCGATCCCTGCGGCGTGCCGGAATAGGTGTTGTGATATACCCAATTTTCCATATAGCCCGCTTTTAGGAACTTCCAGATTAGGCCGATGAAGTGTTCATCTGTAATGCGTCTGCGAAGTATTTGCACCAAAACATGGTGGTCAATGTTGTCAAAGCACCCTTTGATGTCGCCCTCGACAAACCACTTCACCCCGGTATAATTCCGCTTAATGTGTTGCAAGGCTGTATGGCAGCTCCGCTTCGGGCGAAATCCGTGTGAAGTGTTGCAGAAAGTAGGCTCGTAAATACTTTCCAGTAACAGGCGCACAACTTCCTGAACAAGTTTATCGTCAAAGGACGGAATACCTAATGGGCGCATTTTGCCGTTTGCTTTCGGGATGTACGTTCTCCGGGCGGGTTTCGGCTGGTAACTGTAATCTCTCAATTTTTCAATAAGATTTTCAATCCGCTTCATACCCATGCCGTCAATTGTTTTCCCGTCTGTCCCGGCAGTCATGTTACCCTGTTTTGCCTGTATGCGCTGATACGCCAGCAAATAAAACTCAGGATTGTACAGATTACGATAGAGTCTTTGATAGTGGTAGTTTGCATTTGTTGCTTTGGACTTTAGACTTTCCAAAACATTTTGAGGACTTCTCATAGTGCCTCACGCACCTTTCCTTCAATATTTTGGTTGATACCCTGCCGCCCTTCGCCATGTAGTTGGCTTTCCCAACCTCGGACTACTACGGCGGCTCCGTTGCCATATCGAATTTTCAGCGTCATCTTTCTTAGGCTTAACCCTTGAAATTTATCACCATAAGGCATTACGCATAGCCAGGTTTCCCCGGCGTTTCGGGTTAGGCAATCCCCGGTTAGATAACTGGAAATAGCTTGTTGTGATGTCGGAGTGGGTTTTCGTCCGTTTCCGCTTACTGCGGTTGACTGTCATGGGTATTACGCAACCAGCGAATACCTGTCCCCGGTTGCCACGACATACGGCGAATACAACTATCCTACGCCGTCGGCTCAAGTATGCCGTCTTGGACTGCCCTTCAGGCAGTTTAGCCTTATTCCTCGTTCACAACTTTTCATCTCACCGTTCAGCAGTGGCTTGATAGTTAGCCAGCTTGCGGCTTTCCCGACATGCTACACTCCCCATTGGGTTTCCCCGCCGGATAAGTCGGGTGATGATAGGCGATAGCTCACCTCCTCTCATTGATACCTTTTCCTACCGCCTTGCCAAAGGCGGAATTTCCAATTACCCATGGACTGCATTGGCTTACGCCGCAGCCCTTCCGGGCGCACTGTACATTTTAAAAAAGCGGCCATAGACGCTCATGATCATCACGAAGGACAGCACCCAAATGAACAGTCCACCGATCAGCGTCACCGCCCACAAGGGGATAGACTCAAAAAATCCGCAGTCCTCCACCGCTGTGACAATCTCCTGCGGCAGCACCGTTGCCTGAGGGCTTCCAAAGCCGGCAGAATTCATGATCGTACTGACCACGCCCTGGATAATCTCCAAAATTGCCATCATCAGCTCCATGCCGTAGGTAATCAGGCCTTTAGCAATCGCAAAACGGACGAACAGCTTCACTGCGTGCTCCGGCCTTTTCAGCTCGGCAAAGGAGCCGCAGGTCTTTACGACTCCCACCACAAAGAACAGAACCAGCAGAGCATAGCCGATGGCCTGCAGCGCTCCGTGGATGCTGCAAATAATCGACCAAATTGAGCCACCTTTGAATGTCTGCGGTGACTGCGTGATCAGCTGCCAAATCTCAGACAGCTTAAAACATGTGAAGAGGTCTACGATAGAGCACAGGCTGCCTCCAGAGCGATAGCAGATGCTATTTTCCGCAAGAATAATCCGACTGTCAGAGAATACTGTGAGAAATGGCTTAAGATGAAATCAGCCACAGTCAGGCCGAACACACTGGAAGGATACCGCAAGGCCATGGAAAAGCATATCATTGAGCCCATTGGAGATCGGTATATTGATGAAATCACGGCGGATGATTTGAAAATGCTTATGGTTCCTGTCTCGAAAATGTCTAAGGGGCTCTATGGAACAGTCAATATGCTCCTGAAATGCGTTTTCTACTCAGCAGTAGAGAGTGATGTAATTAAGGATAACCCCGCAGCGTGTATCAACCCGCGCGGCGGTAAGGCGAAGAAAGAGAAAGTGGCTCTCACAGATAAGCAGATTGGCACTTTGCTTGATACAATTAAAGACCTCCCCCCCTACCTGTTTGTAATGCTTGGACTGTATGCTGGTCTCAGACGCGAAGAAATTTTAGGTCTGCAGTGGGACTGCGTACATATTGATGAAGACATCCCCTATATTTCGGTTCGCAGAGCATGGAGGTCTGTTAAAAACCGCCCTGAAGTGACAACGCTTCTGAAAACTCCTGCGGCAAAGAGAGACATCCCTATCCCGCAGATTCTTGCTGATTGCTTAAAGGCTGAAAAAGAAAAATCGTCTTCTGATTATGTAATCTCTGACTCAAATGGTGAGCCGCTGTCAGACTCTCAGTTCTGCAGACTATGGCACTACATTACAGTCCGCAGTGTTAAGGAAAGAAAAATCTATCGGTATATCAATGGCAAAAAAATCCACCACACCATTTCACCTAAGCTTGGTGAGAGATGCAGAACGGACAAGAGCATCTACTATACACTGGATTTCAATGTGACACCACATCTTCTCAGGCACACTTATATCACGAATCTGATTCATGAAGGTGTTGACCCGAAAACGGTGCAGTACTTGGCCGGACACGAGAATAGCAAGGTGACTATGGACATTTACGCAAAGGTCAAATATAATAAGCCATGGGAACTGGCTGCGGTAGTAAACGAAGCCTTTCAACCTTCAACAGAATACAGGGAGAACCCTGCTTCTTAGATGGGTTAACTCATAGGGGAAAACGGGAAGTGAGTCTGCGAAAAGCCTTGAAAGTACTGGGGAAAATGCAATAATACTGATTCAGTACGGTCTCAAAGCCGCCCGCCGCGCTCCGCAGTTCAGCAAGCGCTGATCGATCTATACCGAATATCAAAAAGCTCCATCCGTCCGGATGGAGCTTTTTTCATGCCTCCCTTGTGTAAAGGGAGGTGGCAAAACCGAAGGTTTTGACGGAGGGATTGTCTCCTTCCGCAGACTACAATCCCTCCGTCTGCGGTTTTGCCGCTGCCAGCTCCCTCAACGAGGGAGCCTTTTTACGTCGATTCCCGCTCGAGGATGCACGGCGACGTTACATACGACTGCGTCCGCAGGTTCGGCTTGCGGATGCGCTGGAGGACAAAGCGCGCGGCGTTGACGCCCATATCGTACATATCAACCTCCACGGCGGTGACCGTCGGGTCCATGAGCATGGAAAACGGATAATTATCAAAGGTCAGCAGCGCCACGTCCTGCGGGATCTTCAGTCCCCGGCGGCGGATGTATTGCAGACAGTGCAGCGCAAGATGGTTGTTTGCGCAGAGCAGCACCTCCGGCCGCACGCGGCGGGAGAGCAGCTCGTCGAGCGCCGCGTCATCCAGATCGCACGGAGAGCTGCCGCAAACGACCTCCACGGCCAGCTCCTCCTCGTCCATCGCCTGGCGGATACCGGTCAGACGGCTGCGCGCGATGGCGTCGTCCTCGCGGCCCATGATGAACGCCATATGGCGGTAGCCCTTATCAAGCAGGTAGTTTGCGGCGATCTGCCCCGCCTGCTCGTGGTTCACGTCCATCCAGCAAACGCTGCTGCGCTGGTTCGGCTTGCCGATCACGAGATACGGAAAATCGACGCGCGTGAGGATCGCCGCGAGCTCTGCCGTGAGGATGTGCGCGTGGAGGATCAGCGCGTCCGCCTGCCGCTCCTGGATAATGTTGCGGATGACCTTGGGCGCTTCCTGCCGGGAAAGCGGCTTGAAAAGGAGCGAGTACCCCTTCTTTTCGAGATACGCGGCTGTGCCGGAGATGATCTCAAACATGTGCGGGTTTTCAAACGCAATGTTCCGGTAAAAGTCCGCAAGGAAGAACACTGTCCCGCTCGCCTGGCGCGCAAAGCTCTGCGCCCGCGCGTTCGGGCGGTAGCCGAGACGCTCGGCGGTCTCCCGGATGCGTTCCTTTGTATGCTCGGAAATGGTGCTGCTGTCGTTCAGCGCCTTGGAGACCGTGGCGATGGAGACGCCCGCCTCGCGCGCCACATCATAGATCGTTACCGCCGTCGTTTTGTTCCTCCCATACCTCGTATTCCCATGCGCCGATTATGTCACGGTTTTCTCCCTTTTTCAAGAGAAGCGTCCCGCGCTTTTCGGCCTTGACCGGCTCGGCGCCAAGATTCATCGCAACGGTGATCTTCGTACCGTTCCAGGCGCGGCTGTATCGGTAGACCCCGCCGCAGGCAAGCTCCGTATGGAAGCTGCCGTACCGCAGTGCCGGGTGCGTCTTTCGCAGCGCGATCATCCGGCGATACACCTCCTCGAGCGGAGAGCTCGCGTCCCACGCCATCGGGCGGCGGTATTCCGGCTCGCTCTCGCCGCAAAGCCCCTTCTCGTCGCCGTAGAACACGCACGGCATGCCGGGGAACGTCATTTGCAGCAGCACCGCAAGCTCCATCCGCTCGGTTTTCCCGCCGCAGAGCGAGAGGAACCGGCTCACATCGTGGCTGTCGAGCAGGTTGAGCTGGGCGAAGAGGGCGTTTTCGTTATAGCGCAGCAGCAGGGTGGACACATTCGTATCGAAGGTCTCTGCGTCCACCGTCTGCTCGGCAAAAAACCGGCGGCAGTAGCGGCGGAAATCGTAGTTCATCGCGGAGTCGAGCATGTCGCCGCCGAGATAATGCGCGGCATTTTCCCATACCTCGCCGACGATGAGCGCATCGCTCTTCGCCGCCTTGACGGAAGCGCGGAACGCGCGCAGGAAACCGTCGTCCAGCTCGTTCGCCACATCCAGCCGCCAGCCGTCCACGTCAAACTTTCGCACCCAGTACGCGCCGATGTCGCAGAAATACTGCCGGAGGAAGGGATCGGCGGTGTTCGTTTTCGGCATATCGGCGACGTACGAAAAGCAGGTATAGCCGGGCAGCTCCCCGGCGGCGGGCATGCGCGGCGTCTCGGGCAGCGCGTAGAAACAGGAATAGTACCGCGAAGCCCGCCCCTTTTCCAGCACGTCGCGGAAGAAGGGATGATCGCTGCTCACATGATTGAATACGCCGTCGAGAATGACCCGGATACCGAGCGCGTGCGCGCGGCGGACAAGATCCCGGAGATCGTCCTCGGCGCCCATGTGCGGATCGATGCGATAATAATCCAGCGTATCGTACCGGTGGTACGATCTCGCCGCGAAGATCGGGTTCAAGTAAATGCAGTTGAAGCCCAGGGAGGCGATGTAGTCGAGATTTTCGGTCACGCCGCGCACCGTCCCGCCCCGGCAGGGCGGCGCGCCGTTGGGCGCCAGGCGCTTCCCCGCAGCGAAGCTGTCGGGGAAGATGTTGTATACCACGGCGTCCCGCGTCCACGCCGGAGCCGCGAACCGGTCGGCGCGGTGGTTGAACGGGAGCTGGAAATAGTCCGCGCGCGTGGGCGTGCCCGCCATTTCGTAGCAGTCGCCGTAGTAGAAGAGCGTTTCCACGCCGTTTTGGAGTTCAAAATAGTAGGCGATGCGCTCGAAGCGCGTTTCGAGCCGGATCTCGTACCAGTCAAAATACCGATCCGTCCGGAATTTCTCCATCGGCAGCGGGGCAAATTGCAGTTTGGGGGTCATCACGGCGCGGTCGGCATAGTAAAACCGAACGCTCTCCGCTTCGCCCTTTCCGGTGCGCAGGCGGAATATATAGTGCGTGTCGTCCAGCGCGAAGGCGTATTCGCTCATCGGCCGGTGAAATATCGTTGCGGGATTCATAGCTTATCCTTTCACGGAGCCGCCGACAACGCCGGCAACATAGTATTTCTGCACGCGGAGGAACAGCAGCACGACTGGGATCGCCACAATGACAGCACCCGCGCAGAAAACGGTGTAGTATTCATAAATGTTCGTCTTGTCCACCATGGTGTAAAGGCCCTTGGCGACGGTGAAGTTATTATAATTGTCCTTCATAATGACCGAGACGAAAATGTAATCGACAATGGGGTTTATAAAGGCGTTGATGGCGGTCGTGGCGATGACGGGCTTGGAGTTCGGCAGGATGATCTTCCAGAACACCGTGCTGTTCGAGGCGCCGTCGAGGATCGCCGCTTCGTCCAGCGATTTGGGGATGGTGTCAAAATAGCCCTTGGCGATGTAGTAATTGAGCGCCGCGCCGCCGGAATAGACGAGGATCAGGGCAAGCAGCGTTTGATCCAGACCGATGGCCTTCATAAAGTGGTAAATGGCGATGATGCTCATAAAGCCGGGGAACATGCCCAGCACGAGCGAGGCGTTCATAAGAAACCGGCGCTTCGGGAAGCGCAGCCGGGAATAGACATACGCCACCATCAGCGTGAGCATCGTTGTGAGAGCGCAGCTGCACCCGGCGACGAGGAGCGTGTTGCCGAGCCAGCGCGGGAAGTCGAACAACCTCCGGTCGGTAAAGAGGCGGATATAATTATCAAAGGTAAACGCCTTCGGCCAGAGATAGGGCGTATACGCGCCCTGCTCCGCCCGGAAGGACGAAACAATCAGCCAGAACACCGGCACGAGCCACAAAACGGCAAGGACCGCAAGAAGCGCGTTGAGCGCCACGGCCGAAACACGGCGGCGGATGCGTGCATTTTTCATTGGAACTGATCCTCCTTCGTTACGGCTCCGGTCCGGTTGTATACGATCAGCGAGCAGGTGCCCACCAGCAGGAAGATGAATATGCCGATGGTGGAGGCAAGCGAATAGTCGTTGCGGTTCACGGTCAGCTTATAGAGCCACGTGACGAGCAGGTCGGTCTTGCCCGCCTGGTAATAGCCCAGCGAGAACGGCCCGCCGGCGGTGAGAAGATAGATGACGTTGAAGTTATTGAAGTTCGTGACGAACGTCGTGATCGTCGCCGGGGCGGTGACGAAGAACATGTAGGGCAGCGTAATGGAAATGAATTTCCGCATGGGACCCGCGCCGTCGATTTCGGCGCTCTCGTAGAGCTCCGCCGGGATGTTCATCAGCACGCCCGAGAAGGTGATCATGGAATACGGGATGCCGATCCACATATTGACCACGACCGCGACGATGCGCGCGAGCGTCGGGTCCAGAAGGAACGGCAGCGGCGTCTGGATAATGCCGAGCTTCATAAGAAGTACGTTCACCGCGCCTGCCGGTTCCAGCGCGCGGGAGATGAGCAGGAGACTTACAAACTGCGGTATGGCAATGGCGATGACGAAGCAGGTGCGCCAGACCTGCTTGAGCTTTACGAGCTTGCTGTTGATGGCGACCGCCAGCAGCATCCCGAAAAAGTAGTTGGTGAATGTGGCGAGGACCGCCCACACGAGCGTCCAGCCGAGCAGACCGAAAAACGTGCGCGTCTTGATCGCATTGCCGAGGAAGATGTCGGTCACGTTCGACATGCCGACCCACGTGAACAGGTTTCCGGGGGGCTGGTGGTCAGCATCAAAGTTCGTGAAGGCAATGAGGATCATAAAGACGATCGGCAGCACCGTGAAGAGGACCATTGTGAGCATCGGGAGCGCGAGCAGCGTCACATGGAATTTCTCGTGCCGCATGGCGCGGAGATCGTCCCGGAAGGAAGCGATCGCGCAGCCGTGCTCGGTGTTCTCCTGCGCGCGCCACGCGTCCCGGATGTTGGAATACCAGAGATAGAGAAACACGGCGCACACCGCGATCGAGAGCACGCTGAAGAGCAAAATCAGCATGGAGTTATCGCCGGGGAAGCGCTGGAAGATCCGCAGCTCCTCGTTCCATACCTTGCGCTGCGTCTCCGTGCCGAGCGTTGCAAACTTGGAGAGGTACTGCATCGCAAAATCCCGGAAGAAGAAAATAAACCCGATCTCGCTGAGCAGATACGCCGCGCCGCGGACGAACTGCTTATACCGGATGCAGCCCGCGCCCATGATGAGAAACGACAGGCGCGTCCAAAGACCGCCTCTCGCCGCGGCATCCAGAAGTATGTGACGTTTTTCTCTGTGCATCGCGCACCTCCGCTATCCCTCGGTTTGGTCCGGAAAAACCGGAAGATGAAACCCGGAAAAGGGGCTGTTGCCAGCCCCTTTTATCCGCGCGTTACCGTCTTATATCAGGCTGCGGTCGCCTGCTCCACCAGCTGATCGAGCAGCGTCTGCAGATCGGCGGTGGTATGCGCCTCGAGCTCGGCGCCGAACGCCTCCGCCGGGACCCAGAAGCCGCCGAGGACGAGCTGCGTCACGGCGTAGTTGCTCTGCTCGGCAAGAGCGCGCAGCGCGAGGTTGGACGCGACCGTGTCGCTCGCAAGCGCGGCAACGTTGGACGGGCCGTAGTTGAGCGCTTCATAGCGCTCGAGCTGCGACTGTTCGGAGGTCAGGAACTCCGCGAGCTCCATGGCGTCCACCGGGTAAGCCGTCTGGGAGTTGACGCCGTAGATCTTGCAGCCCAGGAAGGAGCCCATCTGAACCTGCTTGCCGTCACAGGTGAAGGTCGGCAGCTTGCAGCAGCCGTAGTTTTCGCCGAGCTTTTCCCGGATCGCGGTGGCGACCCACGTGCCGGACACGCCGCAGGCGATGGAATCGCCGATGCCGCCGGAGAGGACGGAGTCGTCACCGGTCACGAACGCGGGGTCGTTGCAGAATTCACGGATCGCTTCGGCAGCGGCGAGACCGTTGGGGCTGTTGAAGTCCATGACCTGCTTGCCGTCCTCGATGGTCAGTGTGCAGCCGTTGCCAAGGAAGAAGGATGCAAGATACCAGCCGTTGGAGACGTCCATATGTACCTGCTTGCCGGCGGCGTTGGCCGCGGCGAGGATGCCATCGAGCGTTTTGAGGTCTTCCTCGGTGAAGACCGACTTGTCGTAGTACAGGAAGTAGCCGTTATCGGAGGTCATGGGATAACCGTAGAGCACGCCGTCGTAGGACGCGGCGTTGATCGAACCGGCGGTATTCGCCGCGACGATCGCGTCGGTGTTGCGGGTCACTTCATAGAGCGCATCCGCCTTCACGAGATCGATGAGCTGGTCATCGGCAAACACGAACACGTCCGCGGCGGCCGCGGGGTCTTCGAGATAGCGGCTCTTGCCGTCTACGGCGCCGACGGCGCCGAACTCAAACACGTATTCCTTTTCCGGGTGCGCAGCGGCAAAATCGTTGCAGAGCTTTTCCGTCAGCTCCAGCTCGACCTGATCGGCCCACACCTTGAGCGCGACGGTTTCCTTCTCTGCAGGTTTTTCCGCGACGGGCTGTTCCGCCGGGGTCTGCGGCGTTTCGGCCGGGGCGCTGCCGCAGCCGGTCAGCAGGGCAAGCATCATACATACTGCCATCAGCAGTGCAAGGATCTTCTTCATCGTTTCGGCTCCTTTATTGTTTTGTCACAAAAGGAACTCGCCTTTTGTTGAGCTCAGTATATATACCTGCCAAAAATCGGTCAACGAAAAAAAGCGAAAGCGTTTTCCTGCCGCACCGCAGAGCATAGCGAAAGCGCCATCCTTGCGGATGACGCTTTCGCAGCTTTGATAAAGAAGTTGTCGTCAGCCCCGGAGGATGTGGATGGCGAAGCCGCCGTATTCCCCGGCGAGATAAATGTTTTTGAGCTTCCCGGCGTCGTCGTGCGCCGCAGTCTCCTCGCGGAAGGAAAAGCCCTTTTCTTTGAGCTCGGCAACGGCGCTTTCCAGATCCGGTGTCTGCATGGCGATGTGACCGTTTTTGCCGTGAAACGGCGCCTTCATGCACTCGAAATACGGCCCGGCGAACTCGGACTTCTGCCCGTGGCGCGGCGCGAGATTGAACATGCCGGACAAAAGCTCCGCGAGCGCGAGCGCTTCTTCGGCGTTTTCGGTGTTGACGCCGACGTGACACAAGGTAAAAATGCAACTCATTTTTTGCTCCTTTTCTTCTTTAGTTTTCAACTGTTTTGTCGTTTTCCCGGCGAAAAAATCCGTTAGCATCAGCCCGAGAGAAGATCCCAAAATTAGAAGGCAAGCGGCCCATTGATTCTCCGACATTTGTTGCTGCAAAAGAAGTGCTCCAAGCCCAAGAGAAGTGACCGGTTCCATAACGCTCATTACGGCTGCTAGCGTTCCTCCCAGCGCAGCAACGCCAGCCTGTAAAAAAAGGTGAGCTACAATACCCGCAATAATCCCATCTCCGATTATCAGAAGCAGACATTCAGCATCCGGCACCAAAAAGGGCGAGTCGCTCACAGCCAACCAGATGCCTCCAATCGCCATCAATATGATTCCCTGATAGAAATTGAGAACAAAGGGATGCACCGTTCGTAATTCCGAGTGCTCAAACAAGACAATGTAGCTCGTCCAGAACACCGCAGATAACAGCGCGATCAGCACACCGGACAGAGCAACCGTTTGCGTCTGATTCGTCTGCAAATAGATTCCCACCATAGAAAGCGCTAAAAATGGAAGGGCTGCCTTCTTGATGTATGTCCGAAAAAGCAGCGTCTCCGCCGCCACAACGATCACCGGATACACAAAATGGATCGAGCTTGCCACCCCTGTCGGCAGAAAACAATAGGCAACATTCAGTGTTGCAGATGTCATTCCTGCCATGCACAGGATCGGAACCATTTGAAAAAACTGCTTTCTTGTCAGGGAAAGTGAAAGGCGGCGCTTTTTTATAAGCACAAGCAGCAAAGAAGAGAACACAAGTCCGCGCAAAACACAGACGGTTGCCGCGTTCGTTCCGCGGTTCATTGCTGCGCTGAGCATAACTGCGCCGCATCCGAAAAGCATGGCAGATGCTAACGATTGAAGATATCCACGAATTTTTTCCATCGATTTTTCTTTTTTAAATAAAAAACGGGCGGGGAAGTATTCCTTCGCCGCCCGCTGCCGGGTTTTACTTATTTCCAATACTCGTCCATTTTTTCGACGATCCCAAGAGCTTTTGTTATCATCTCTTCGCGATAAGCAATGGTGTACTTGTCGTAAACATCCTGTGGATCGCGGGAAATGGTGGTATTAAAAACACCGATGCGCTTCATGTAGTGCTTATGATAAGGGCGATTTATGCCCGGCTGACGCGTAAAGCACACACAGGGAAGAGAGTCAAAGAACAACTTTGCCCCCGCCTCACGGCTTTTTTCATGATAAAGTTTATATATGTTGCTGAATATTTCAAACATGCCGGTGGGCATAAGGCCGTCCATGCCGCGGTCATATCCCTCAAGAGAATGATGACTTTCGTCGGCACCGTAGTATATCATGTCACCATTTGTTGCCTCTTTGATCGCCGTGCATTTTTTGTTGGCAATTCCAAGATCGCACTTGATGGCGCGAAGAGACTCAACTTCATTAAAGAGTCTTACCGCAAGCTCCACCGGAATGCCTGTGATGCTTTCGATATCGTCATCCTGGATGCAGAGAAACTGCGGATGTAGTTCATCCACGGCTTTCACCATGCGGACGAATTCCTCTTCCGGCCCCTTCCTCGGGCTCCAGTGCGTATTGATGTTGATGCCATCGGCACCGAGATCCATGTAGAGCTTCGCCTGCTCTACAAGCTCCTCCAGAGAGGGTCCGGGAAGGTTCGGCATCAAAAACAGCTTATCCCCACAAATCTTTTTAGCCGTAGTGAACAGACTCACCTGCTCCTCTTTTGTGAGATATTTGATTTCGCTGGCACCGGCTGGAACTAAAAATCCGGTCAGCCCGGCATCAACTCCCCACTGATACTCCCTTTCAAGCGACTCATAGTCAATCGAACCATTTTCCAGAAAAGGTGTGCTAACGGTGGCGATCACACCTCTCGGCTCAATGTTACCTTTCATGCGGGAACTCCTTTCCATCATGATGCACCCACCAGTGCATGTATTTTATGATTTTAAATATCCGCTGCAAGCGGCGTGCCATTATCTCCGCCGGAGCCGGAACGGTTTTTTCGAATTCTACGGATCAGCTGTTCAACAAGAATCGCACCGCCGATGACAAACCCGATTATATCGCTAACACTCTCCGGAATACACACACAAACACCTGCGGCAAACATGGCAATTCGTTCAATTTTGTTAAAGGGGATGAGGAAGAATCCTGCAAGGCCCATCGTAAGGAATACGGTACCAATGACCAAAATGGCGGTATGTGTGACAATTTGAAGAATCGTTCCCTCCATCAGAACGCCAGGCTGATAGACAAAGATAAACGGTGCAAGAATGGCACAAAGGGAATAACTGAACGCTTTCCAGCCGGTTTTCCACGGAGAGCCGCCGGAAATACCCGCCGCAGTATACGATGCTACGCAGACAGGCGGCGTAATCTGAGCGAAAATACCAAAGTAGAAGAGGAACATATTCGCCGCAAGCTGAGGAATTCCCATAGCCCGGAGCGTCGGATAAAAGAGAATGTACGCTGTGAGATACGCCGCGACCGTCGGCAGCGCCATTCCGAGGAGCATGCAGCCAACCATGGCGATGATTAGCCCCACCCACATGAAGCCGGAATCACCGAGGCCAACGATTACGCCGGAAAGGCGCGTGGCAAGGCCAGAGATCGTAACGACGCCGATAATAATGCCGCAGCCGTTGATCGGCTGAGAAATGTAAGATGAACGCTGGGTTGCCTCGAGAAACTGATTGATAATGTATAGCGGGCCGTGGCGCAGCTTGGGAGATGCGATGTTAATGACCAGCACTGAGAGGATTGCCCACAGAGCAGCTCTTTGCAGAGTAAAGCCAAGTGCCAGCACCACCAAAAGAACAACGATTGGGGAAAGCAAGTACAGCCGCGGAAGAATCGGCTTGGTGTTCAGTTTCATCGGCTGATAATCGCCGCGATGCGCTCTTTTCTTTGCAAGAAGATGCACGAGAAGAAGAATGGCAAAGTAATACACGCAGGCTGGGATCGCCGCCGCTTTGCAGATTTTCAGATAAGAGATCCCAAGCAGCTCTGCCATGATAAAAGCACCGTCGCCCATGATTGGCGGCATGATCTGTCCGCCGGTAGAGGCGCAGGACTCAATCGCGCCTGCTTCTTCCGGCGTATATCCAACCTGCTTCATCATCGGGATCGTAATAACGCCGGTACCCGCAACATTTGCCGCAGCAGAGCCAGAAATCATTCCCATTAGTCCGCTGGCAACAACTGCCGCTTTCGCCGGGCCGGAGTTGTCCTTTGCTTTTGCGCCAAGCTTCATGCCGAGATCGATCAGTACATCACCGCCGCCAAGCGTGGCAAACAGCGCGCCGAAAATCATTATCCAGTAGAGGAAACCCGAACCAGCACCCGCCGCCTGACCATAGATACCAGAATTGCCCATGATCAGAAGATCAACCATTTTCTCAAAACTCATACCCTTGTAGTACAGGATTCCCGGCAGCCACTTGCTGACGAACGGATATACAAGGAATACACCGCAGAAAATAGTCAGTGCTTTGCCGACAGAGCGCAGGATCAGCCCGACAATCATTATTAGGAGGAGAACGCATTCCAGTTTATCCACAAAAAGGACTGGGTCTAGATAAGGGATGCGGGTCAAAATACGCGAATACTGAGAAAGTGTATACCAGATATGGAACGGGAAAGAGCAGAAGATCACAGCGTCAAGTGCATAGTTGTAAATTTTTACAAACGCATTTTTCCCTTCGGTTTTGGCTGGTGAAAATAAGCAGCAGATAACACCGGTCATAGCAACATAAATCGGTCGCAGAATCAGTGGGGGGAGCGGATCGATAAATGTTCGGTAAAGTTGGAACAAAAGATATGCCAGCGTAGCCCATACCGCAGCCGTTTCACGTACCGTTGGGCGGATCAGTGTGCTGCGTATCTGTGCTCCTAGAGATTGTTTTTCAAAAGACGTTTCGTTCATTATTTCTATCCACCTCGATCTTGGAGTTCCATAGTGTCTGCTGCGTCGGAGGCTCCGACGCAGCAGACACAAAGGCTGCTGTCAGGTGACACGCATGAGACATGCTATAGCTATATCAGAGAACGCCGATTTCCTCATAGTAGCGGATCGCGCCGGGGTGCAGCGGAACAACGGTAACAGAGGTATCTGCCATCTCTTCCGGCGTCAAGTCTTGGAAGCTTGCGACTTCCTCAGCGAGCTCGTCGAGATGCTCTACAGCGATTTTTGTGAGCATGTAGGCCGTATCCTCATCCATGGTATCCAGAACAATATGGCTAGCGCCAATAGCAGCAGACGGGGTATCCTCGGTAAAACGGCCATTGAATGCGCCGGCAGGGATAATGGCAGAGCCAAAGCCCCTCTCTTTGAAGCCCTCTATGATCTCTTCATCAATAGAAGTCATAATAACATCCGTGGACATTCCAAGCTCCACGATGGAAGAGGATTCCGTAGAGCAGTGGCCAATCATGATGTCCGCCTGGTTGTCCTGCAGCATCTCACAGCAGGCGGAGCCGCTGGTTGTGACAATCCGGCCGCCCCAGGATTCAAACTCTTCAAAGGTGTACCCGAGAATATCAAAGGTGTAAAGCAGACAGGTATAGTCAGAGGATCCAACATCTTCGCAGCAAATTGTGCAGGGATACTTGTTTTCAAGAATCTCGCGGATAGAGGTATAACCCGTTTTGTCATTGAATTTTTTAGTTGTGATCATCATGACAAAGTCTCGGGTCTTGGTGCCATAAAGTGCTCTGACATGCTCGTAAGGCGGGCGCCCGTCCAAACCTACGGTAGCCGCAGCCGCGTTTTCACCACCGGCAATATCGCAGAGACCGGCTTCCAGAAGATAGCCCGAAGACGAACTGCCGGAAGAGATCGTTTCCTGCGTAATTTTGGAGCCTGCCGGCAGATACTTCAGAAAAACATTGATTTCTGCGGCTGTGCTGGTATAGCTGGTAGTACCGGCCCCTTGGGATGCCCAGATCAAATCAACAGGTTTTCCCTCAACGGTTTCCGCCGCGGGGGCCTCAGCCGGGGTCTCTGCGGCAGGGGCCTCGGTCGCCTCGGCGGCAGGAGTGGTCTGGTTACTTCCGCACGCAGCAAGGGCAAGCACCATTGTGAGAGCAAGAAGCAGCGCTAAAGTTTTTTTCATAGTTCTTTTTCCTTTCTTTTGTTTATATTCTCCGGCGCCGCCGGATGGGTTACGTTATTTTGCTTTCGCGTTCGCCATACGGATGGCGTAGTCCATTGCGTTCACGAGGCTGAGGGCGTTGGCGCTGCCGCTTCCGGCGTGGCCGAAGCCCGTGCCGTGGTCCACGCTCGCGCGGATGATCGGCAGGCCGAGCGTCACGTTCACGCCCGCCACCGCGTCCCAGTGCTTTTCCTCGCGGTTGTACACAAAGCCCTTGACCTTCAGGGGGATGTGGCCCTGGTCGTGGTACATACACACCACGATGTCGTACCAGCCGCCGATGGCCTTGGAGAACACCGTGTCCGGCGGCGTGGGCTTTTTGTCCGGGATGCAGATTCCCTCCGCCATGGCCTCGTCGATGGCGGGCTGGATCTCCTCGATCTCTTCGGTGCCGAAGAGCCCGTTCTCGCCGCAGTGCGGGTTGAGCCCCGCCACGGCGACGCGCGGCGTTTCGATGCCGAGTGCGCGGCAGCCGGCGTCGGCGATGCGGATGACTTCGAGCACGCGCGGCTTCTTCACCCGGTCGCACGCCTCGCGCAGCGATACGTGCGTGGAGACGTGGACGACACGGAGATCCTCGTGCGCGAGCATCATGGTGTATTTATCGGTGTTGGTATAGTGCGCGTAAATTTCGGTGTGGCCCGAAAAGTGGTGGCCCGCCATGTTGATGGCTTCCTTGCTCAGCGCGTTCGTGACGGTCGCGTCCACCTCGCCGGCGAGCGCCAGCTCAATGACACGCTTCACATACTGGAACGCCGCCTCGCCGCCGAGCGCCGTTGCGCCGAGACCGAAGGGCTTCGGCTCGTCCGCCGTGCAGGGGATATCCTCCGTCTTTACGACGCCGAGAGCCAGCACATCGATCGTGCCGGGGACGAACTGCGCTTCCTGCACGCTCTGCACCGAATGGACGCGGATCGCGGCGCCCGTCAGCTTGTTGTATACCGCCGCGGCATATTCCATCGAGGCGGCGTCGCCGACGACGAGGGGACGGCAGCGGTCATAGACCGTTTCGTCCGCGAGCGAGCGTACCGTGATCTCCGGGCCGTTACCGAAGGGATCGCCCATCGTAATGCCGAGGATCGGCTTTTTGACTGTGCTCATGGCATTTCCTCCTCAGCAGAGACCGAGCTCTTCGTTTTCCTTCAGCACCGCTTTCAGCTCGACGACGCCCTCGTCGCACAGGTAGTTGAACGGGCGGCGGCACTCGCCGACCGGGTAGCCGAGCAGGTTGACGGCCTTTTTGATGATCGTATTGGGATTGCCGAATTTGAACACGCGCTGGAGCGTCGAAATGCGCTGCTGGCATTCCTCGGCGCGCGCGATGTCCCCGGCGACGAAGCTGTCGTAGATCGCGGCGACGGTCTTGGGATAGAGATTGGCTCTTCCGGCGATGCCGCCCGCGCCGCCGGCACGCAGACCGGTGAGGATCGCGCCGTCGTTTCCGGCGAACACCGAGAACGGGCGGCCGAGCTCCTGTCCCACACGGATGAACGCCTTGAGATTTTCGATATCGCCGCTCGAGTCCTTCGCGCCGCAGATCACATCCACGTCCCTGGCGAGACGCGCAACAGTCTCGGGCAGGAGCTTGTTGCCGGTGCGCGGCGGGATATTATAGAGAACGATGGGGATATTCACGTGCTTTGCCACCTCGACATAGTGGCGGTAGAGCTCCTCCTGGCTCGCAAGAGCGAAGCTCGGCGTGATGATGGAGAGGACGTCCGCGCCCATTTCCTCGGCGCGGCGGCTCATATACACCGTATCCGCCGTGGAGATGCAGCCCGTACCGGCGTACACCGGAACACGCCCGGCGACCTGGTCGATCGTCGCTTCGAGAATCTCTTCCTTTTCCTTCATGGAAAGGATGTAGCCCTCGCCGTTCGTGCCGAAGCAGAAGATGCCGTGGACGCCGCCCGCGATCTGCCGCTCGATCTGGCGGCGCAGTTCGGGGATGTTGACGCTCTCGTCCGCGTTCATCGGGGTGATGATCGGCGGGACGATGCCGTAAAGAGTGGGGTGGGCCATCTTTGTTTCTCCTTTCCGTCTTTAAAGGATCTGGAGGTAAATGTTTCTCGCGTCCTCCGGCGTTACGGTGCGCATATTATTCACCAGCAGACGCTGCACGCTCATGCCCGCCTCGACGAGCGGCTCGAGATCGTCGCGCGAAACGTTCCACTGGGAAAGGTTTGTCGGGATGTCGAGATGCTTTACGATCTCGCCCATACGCTCGATGATCCAGGCGCTCTTTTCCTCGTCGGTGACGCAGGGCTTTTCGCCGTGCACCGCGCGGTCGTAGGCCAGCGCCAGCTTGTGGCGGATGGCAGGCTCGTTGAAGCGCATGACCGGCATGAGTAGAATGGCGTTTGATACGCCGTGGGCGATGTGGTATTTGCCGCCGAGCGGGTAGCTCAGCGCGTGTACCGCCGTCGTGCCAGAGCAGGTGATGGCGATGCCGCCGTAGAACGCGGCGATCTGCATCTCGCGCTTGGCGTCGAGCGCTTCGGGATCGTCGCAGGCGCGCTCGATGTTGTTGAGTATACGGTCAAAGGCGTCGAGCGCAAACGTGTCGCTGAAGGGGTTCGCCTTGTTGCTCGTAAAGCACTCGATGGCGTGCGCCATGGCGTCCACGCCGCTCGCCGCGGCGATCTTGCGCGGCAGATTTTTGATCATGCGCGCGTCGAGGATCACGTAATCGGGGACCATCGCCGGGTTCACGATGCCGATCTTCAGCTCCTTTTCCGGCACGGCGACAATGGCGTTCGGCGTCGCTTCCGAGCCGGTCCCGGCAGTCGTCGGGATGAAGCAGGTCGTCACGGTCTTTTTGCCGCGGAGAGGATCGTCCAGAAGATCCTTCACGGTGTATTCGTCGGTCACGAGGATGCTTGCGAGCTTCGCGGTGTCCATCGCGCTGCCGCCGCCGACGGCGATGATGATGTCCGCGCCCAGCGTGCGGAACTCATCGACCAGCGTCTGCACCGCGCCGTAGCTCGGCTCGGCGGGGATGTCGGAGAGAATCACGGTCTCCACACCGGCGGAGCGGACGATCTCCTGCGGCAGATCCACAAGACCCGCGCCGAGAATGCCCTTGTCGGTGAAGATCGCGGCCTTTTTGCAGCCTGCGACGACCTGGCGGAGATTTTCCAGCGCATCCACGCCGCTGTAGGTGATGCGCGGCAGAACCATATTGTACTTATCCATTTTTCATCCGTTCCTTTCGTTTGTTATGCATGGACCGGCGCTTCGCTTTCGAGCCGGAGGAGAAGATCCGTCTGCCCGAAGCCGCCGGACTTGGAGAGCACCGAGTGGCGGACGCCGCGGTAGATATATTCCGATTCAACGACGCCCTGCAATATTTCCCGCCGGGGGGAGAGCTCACGGCAGCCGATGGCGTCCATAAAGCCGAGCAGCGTGTCGCCGCCGATGATCATCAGCCGGGAGCCCGCGCCCCGGTCGAGAAGGTTCTTGAGTATTTTTCCGAGGAGCGAGGCTACGTTTTTCCCGACCTCCTCGGGCAGCTCGCCGTGCGCGGTGTTGGTAGCGCCGGTATCGATGAGAAGATGCTCGTTTTCGCTGTATTCCGTCCAGAGCTCATCGAGAAACGCCTTGCCCTCGGCGCTTTCGAGCCCGGTCTCCAGCAGCTGCTCCACCGGAACGCTGACGGCGGCATACCCCGTTTTTTCCGCGTAGGCCACCTGTTCGAGCGAGATCGGATTCATGCTCCCGCATACGACGGTGAGCCGGTCGGTCTCCGGCTCCGCTTCGCTCTCACCGGCGTTGCCGCAGAGCGCCGCGGCCAGCGCTTCCGCCAGTCCGCTGCACCCGGCCACGGCGTGAAGCCGTCCGGTCTCGTACAGCGTCCGTGTCAGCTTCTTCATGCCGGACTGTGTCTCGCAGTCGAGCACCGCGATCCTTTTCCCCGAGTTCACCGGCGCGGGAGGAGTCGCGCCGGTGATGACCTCGACTGGTTCGCTCATCTGCTTTTCCAGCAGCGCGGGGATGTAGCTTTCCGTGACCGGCTCAAAGGGATCGACGCCGAACACGCTCTCGTGTACCGGAACGCCGTTGATGTAATGGATTCCGTGGATCGTGACGCGATCCATCGCCGGCAGCGCCGGGATGAAGAAGAGCTCATGCTCACCGCTGCCGTCGAGCACCGCGGCAAGCTCTGCGCCGACGTTGCCGCGCAGCGCCGAGTCGGTCTTTTTGAAAATGCAGCCGATGTGCAGTTCCGCGGCCCGCTCCGAAAGCGCGCGAACCTGCCGGTACGCCGCCTCCGGGGTTTCATGCCGCGTCGGGACGCACAGCACGAGCACGCTCGCGTCGGTATCCATTTCTTCGATCTTCAGGAGGAGGGACACCTTCGTTTTCAGACCCGCGTCCGAAAATTTCACACCGGCGTCCAGCGCGCCGGTCACGTCATCGGCAAGGACCAGAACTTTTATCATCGTTTGCGGTGCGCCTCCTTTCTTTTTTCGGGAAAATTCCCCGATTGGCTTTTATGCCTAAATTATATAAGAGCGCCCCGTCTGCTTAAAAGCCGCGGAGCGCCCTTTTGTGTTTCATTTTTGAACATTATTTTTCTATGCCGTTTCATTCTGCCGCCAGCCACTAAATTCAGCCCATTTCTTTTGGCGTTTATGCATAAAAGCCCTTAGCCTCGTCTGCCGTTTTTGGCGGTGTTAAGAAGTTGTTTAAAAATAAATCACTTGCGTTATGATCCATTTTGTTTTATTTTAAAATCACGACAGACATACGGAGGGCCCGGAAATGAAAAAGCTGCGCTTTCTCTGCATCGCCCCCTACGAAGGGATGTACCATCTTATGACGAACATCGCCGCGCAGCGCGGCGACGTCGAGCTCGTCATCCAATCCGGCAATCTGGACGACGGACTGAAAACGGCGCTCGACAACCGCCGCGGCATCGATGCGGTGATCTCCCGCGGCGGCACGGCCGACGTGCTCCGCGGACACATGATGGATATCCCCATCTGCGATATCGTCCCCTCCGCCTACGATATTCTGCGCACGATCCGTCTCGCGCAGGGCATGGACGATGATTTCGCGATCGTCGGCTACCCGAGCATCACGCATCCGGCGGAAAAGCTCTGTGAGATCATGCAATTTTCCATCCCTACGGTCACGATCCGCAGCCCGCATGAGTGCCGCGAAAAGCTCTCGGCGCTGCGCGATAAGGGGACGCGCATCATCGTCGGCGATATGATCTCCACAACCTGCGCGCAGGAGTACGGCATGCACGGGCTGCTGATCGTCTCCGGCATGGAGAGCATCGAGTCGGCGATCAACACCGCGAAGGATATCTGTCTTCGGTATCAGATGCTCGACCGGCACGCCTCTCTGCTGCGGGATCTGCTCGTTTCGGACGAGCGGGACTTCACCGTCTATTCACCCGACGTCCGAGAGGTCTTCACAACGCTCGATCCCATGCCGCCGGAGCTTGCCGACGCGATGCGCCAGCATGTTTCGCATGTCCTCGCACGCAGCACCGTAAAGCTCAGCCGCCGGCTCGGAAACGAGATGTTTACCGTGCGCGGGCGGCTTCTCGCCTCCGGCGGTGAGGAATACGCCGTTTTCTCCATCTCTCACGCCGCTTCGCTCCTCGGCGGGCGGCAGGCGATCCGCTACTGTGACCTTTCCTCCGGCGCGGACAGCGCGCTCAGCAGCAACCCGCTCGAATACTATCTCGGCAGCAACGCCGCCGCGGAGCGGCTGCGCGCCGTCTGCGAACAATATGCCGCGCTCGACGCGCCTGTACTCATCGAGGGCGATTACGGCACCGGCAAGGACCGCTTCGCGCAGTACATCCACAGCCACAGCCGTCTGCGCCACAGTCCGCTCGTCCTCGTGGATATCGGTCGGCTCACGGAAAGGGATTGGGAGCTTCTGCTCGAGGATGACCGCTCGCCGCTCGCCGATACCGGCTCTACGATCTATCTCCGCCATCTCGACGCCGTGAACCGCAATCTTGCGCCGCGGCTGCTCGACTATCTTGAAGGCTCGCACACGTTGGGGGCCAACCGGTTTCTCATCTCTTACGCCGGTGACGCGGGGCAGTATTCCCGTGACCCGATCTACGCCTATCTCTCGGAGACGGTCCACGCGCTCCGACTCCGGCTTCCGCCGCTCTCGCGCCGCCGCGACGATATCCCGACGCTCGTCACGCTCTACATAAACGCCACGAACGTCCGCTTCGGCACGCGTGTCATCGG
>ERZ827108.1189-NODE-1189-length-36669-cov-6.784727_pt1 | contig 36669 bp, 34 predicted proteins | sample MGYA00519921_ERZ827108 | MGnify/ENA primary metagenome ERZ827108 (study PRJEB31778, sample SAMEA3449258) | human gut metagenome | biome: human gut; feature: human-associated habitat; material: faeces | place: United Kingdom | collected 2010/2012 ...
CTGTTGATGGTGAGGAAGTGAAAGAACTTCCCTTGGAAACTGAAACAACTGTCGACACGGTATTACCGTTGAATTCCACCGGCATGCAAATCGGAATACCCGCCATTTCACGAATCCTGCGGTAACTTTCCGCGTCGGACTTGTTCAGACAGCCTTCCGCATACTGGATGTTGTAATTGTACAATTCACGGAGTACACGAACTGCTTCCGTTACATTTCCCCAGGCGCCGTCGGCATCGACTCTGAGGATATACTCATAGCCGTATTTTTCTCTGAGCTGTTTGATTAATTCAATATCATGCTTGTCGTTAGCGCCGACTTTCACCTTAATGGTACGAATACCAGCTTTCAGCGCCTGACCGACCTCGGCTACGCATTCACTGATGGGCTTCTGACCGACGACAATGCTGATTGCCTGCTTTTCACGAACGCGTCCGCCCAGTAAATCATATACCGGCAGATGCGCATTTTTGCCGGCAATATCCCACATAGCAAACTCAAGAGCAAGATCTTCCTTCATCAGCGGCAGTCTTTTATGAATCTGGTCAACTCTTGCATTATTGCTGCGACCGAGCATAACTTCGCGCATGTTGTGCTGGATATCAAGCGGATCGGCTCCAATCAGGTTTTCGCAAGCAAATCTGAAAGCCTCGCTAAGCCCGTTGGGGCACTCCGCTTCACCGTAGCCGACGATGCCCGCATCCGTATGCATTTCAACAATGCAGGATAGAACCGAATTGAACTCCTGATACCGCTTTCCCCACTCCGCTACTTCCTCATCCTTGATATTTCTGCACAAACTGCCAGTATAATTATCCACCCCACCTGCTACGGATGTTGAAAACATGGGCAGCGCGATTTGGTAGCACTTAATTCCCGTAATTTTCATAATGACCCCCTATTGTTCTGTTACTTCGTTGTACAAGTATACTTACTGATAACTTCTTCATTCAGCGTCAAACCCCAGCCGGGCGCGTCCCAAGGTTTCATATAGCCATTTTCCACGAGCAGGGTTTCATTTGCCGCATCATACAGAGGACCGGAGGGCTGACCGACGGGAACAATATCCTGTGCCAAATCGGAAGCGGGACTGATACAGATACCGGTCAGCCATGTTGCCTGAGATACGCTGGTCAAGGCTCTGTGCGTTACAACCTGAAGCCCTGCCCCTTCGCAAACGGCACACAGCTTCTGGAAGCCAAGCAAACCGCCGGTACGGGACGGATCAACGCTCAACACATCAAAGGCCTTCATCCGAATCAATTCACAAACGTGAGAAAGTGCCTCTTGAGACGTCATTTCAATGAATCCGTTGAACTGCTCGCAAATGCAGACAGGAACGCCGGTTGCCTCACGAACCTTACGGAAGGAATACTTTTCATTAGACTTCAGAAAGCCTTCGGCATACTGCGGATGGAAGGGTTCCATACGCTTCAGAATGCGAATAGCCTCGGGGACAGTCCAGGCACCATTCGGATCGATTCGGACTGCCAAATCATAACCAAACTGCCGTCTGACTTCACGGAACAAATCCACATCACGCTTGTCATTGCAGCCAACCTTTAGCTTTACGGTCATGATGCCGTTCTTCATCGCCTTATCGATATCTGCAATACAGTCATCGATGGGGCGCTCTCCAAGGAAAAGCGTTACAGGCGCTTTTTCACGCACTTTTCCGCCCAGAAGCTTATAGACCGGCAAACCGGCTTTTTTGCCGATAATATCCCAAAGCGCAAATTCGATGGCGGATTGTTCCTTGGTGCGGGCAAGTCCGGTATGCTTTGTAAAAATACGCAATGTGCTACCGCGTCCCTGCATCGTATAGTTGGAATTGTAGGTAATGTCATATACGTCACAGCCGATCAAATTATCGCGAATCTTATCGATTGCGCACCTTGCTCCGGCACCTGCCTCACCGATACCGACAATTCCTTCGTCCGTGTATACTTTTACAATGCAGGAGCAGGAATGACCGAAATGGGGAACTGAACCGACAAATTGGTTCATGTGTTCCGGTTCTTCGTCACGATAGGGATTTCCCTCGTAGGAAACGCTACCGCCGATGATATTGGTCGACACCTTTGGAATTTGAATATGTATGCATTGGATATCCGTGATTTTCATGAATGCTTGCCTCCTTCTAATTAATGTGAAATAGTTTCTTTCGTGATAATATTTGCAAAAGAACCATTACTCGTCAGCCCTGTTTCATGAATACCTACCTCCTTCTGGTTAATGCGAAAACATCTCTTTTATTATACTTACAAAGGAATAATCATCTATTATCCCTTTACAGAGCCGATCATAACGCCTTTCACAAAATGCTTCTGTACGAACGGATACAGACACATCAGAGGCGCACTGGATACAACAATGATGGAGTACTTGAGAACCTCGTTGAGTCCCTGCAGTTGCTGTGCCAGCTCAGGGTCTGTAACCTCTGAAGTATCAAAGTTATTCTGTACCAAAATCTGCCGCAAAAAGATCTGCAATGGATACAGTTTTCTGTCAGACAGATAGAGGAAGGCATTGAAATAGCTGTTCCAATGTGCGACAGCATAATACAAGGTGATAACGGAAATAACGGTTGTTGACAGCGGCAGAACGATGTGGAAGAAATACTGAAAGTCATCACAACCATCCAGTTTGGACGCCTCCAGCAGTTCATTCGGAATGCTGTTCTGAATAAATGTTCTGGCGACAATCATGTTGTATGCGCTGATAGCGCCCGGAAGAATCATCGCCCACCGCGTATTCATTAAATGCAAATCACGTATAAGAATATAGTTTGGAATCATACCGGCATTGAAGACCATCGTAAAAACGAAAATCAGAGAACAGACATAGCGTCCGGAAAATTCGCGTCTGGACAGCGGATAAGCGCAAATCATAGTGAGCGCTACGTTGATCATGGTTCCGACAACCGTATAAAAAATGGTGTTTCCATAACCGATAAATACGTTTTTATATTGTAAGATCAAGGAATAGCTATATAATGTGGGTTCTACGGGAAAGAGCCACACGCGGCCGCTGCTGACCTGCGCAGGCGAAGAAAAGGAAGCGGACAGAATGTAAATTAATGGGTACAAGACAATCAAACACAAAATAGCAACGATAGCATAGCAAATTACATAGAACAACGCATCACTTTTGCTGTCGCGCACGATAGTTCTGCTTTTCTTTCGAAGAATCGTACTCATAACATTCCTCCACCTTTACCAAAGACCATTTCCGTCAAGCTTGCGGGCGATGAAGTTCGTTACTGATATCAAAACAAGATTAATCGCGGAGTTGAAAAGACCAATGGCGGTAGAATAGGAAAGATCAGTCGTTCCGGCAGAAGAGAGACCCACCTTGTATACATACGTCGAGATGATTTCACTGGCAGTCAAATTCAGACTGTTTTGCATTAAATATACCTTTTCAAAACCGATGGTCATAACGCTTCCCATACGCAAAATCAGCATAATCGTGATGGTCGGAAGAATCGCAGGAAGATCAACATGAAGCATGCGCTGGAAGCGGCTCGCACCGTCTATTTGCGCGGCCTCATGCAGTTCGGGACTCACAGCAGCCAACGCGGCAATATAGACAATGGAATTCCATCCAAATTGCTGCCAAACGCCTGACCATACATACATATGCCTAAAGTTGGCAGGCTTTGAAAATAAATCCTCTGGATATGCGCCGGTGATCGACTCCATCAGTGTGCCGTACACACCGGTTCTGGAGTTGAAAATCTGGAGTAAAATGCCTACGAGAACAACAACCGAAATGAAATGAGGCATGGTAACGATTGTCTGCGTAACCGTGCGGAATTTACGCGAACGGGTTGAATTCAGAACAAGGGCAAAAATAATGGGAAGCGGAAATGAACAGAGAATGGTATACAGTGAAATCACAACTGTATTCATCATTACCCGTGAAAACTGATAGGAGTTGAAAAATTTTTTAAACTGGTAAAACCCTACCCACGGACTGTCCCATATGCCCAGACGTGGTTGATACTTACGGAACGCAATCTGCGCTCCGAACATAGGCGCGTAGCAAAAAATGATTACCCATATCAGCGGGATCAGCATAAATACATACAGCTGCCAGTCCCGCCTGAAAATCTTCCGAAGTTTTGTAACACGCTTCATGTGCCGCAGCCCCTTTCGAAGATGTCGCAGGAGGAACATTGATTGTTCCTCCTGCGATTTGCTCTAATGAATGGGCAGATTACTTGTACATACGGTCGTACACCTGCTGCACAACAGACAGTACAGTATCCACACCAATGGCCTTCAGTTCGCTCTGGAAGGAATCCCAACCGGCATCAATATCGACGTTTCCAGCCAGGAAGTTGGAAGTCATTTCTTCTACATAGTTGGTCAGCGTTACCAGAATTTCACTGATTTGCTCGCTTTCGGCAGTATCATAAACCAGCTTCGGAATCACTTCGGCAGGGCGGGTATTGCTTTTCTGATATGCCATGCATGCCTGACCAAGAGCCGTCATATAGCCGGTAACGGTATCCTTGTTAATGGCTTTGCCGTTTGCAATGGCATACTGGCGTACATAGGGTCCCATCTGGCGCCAGCAGCTATTGGTAACACCGGTGCCGCCCCAAAATCCGTCGTCGTCATAAGCAATGAAATACAGGTCAAAGCCGTCAACATACGGAACATAGTTGCTCATGTCAACCTTGGAATTCTGCACATAATCCCAATTGATGCCATCTTCTCCGTAGCGCTGCATGACGCTAAAATACTCGGTGGTCATCAGGTCGCCAAGACGGAAAGCGGCTTCCGGTTCCTTGCAATTCGCGGAAACGATGAAAGCGGGCTTAGCAACACTTTGCTCGAAAGTTGCGGAAGAATATCCGTTCGGTCCAATCAAAGGCAATATGTAAGTATATTCATCGCGGGCAGGATTGTCCATATTAATCATCGCCATGGAGTAATACACAATCGAGAACAAAGATGTTTCGGTAACATTGGCAAGCGTATCCAGCTGATTGCGATCCATGGTCAGGGATTCTGTGGCAATCAGTCCATCCTTGATCATATCGCGGATGTACTTCAGACCTTCCTTCCACTCCTCGGTCGTGTAGGCCGCTCCAACCACACCGTCGTTCACGGTGAAGTAGTCACTATCTCCGGCATAGACAAAGCAGTTCATCAAAGCCTCAAACCAGCCGTTGTAATACTTGTCGTTGAATCCGGTACCAGCCAGACCCACTTCATCGGCTTTGCCGTTTCCGTTGAGATCGGTAGACACAACCGCCTTCAGAAGATCGCGGTATTCATCCAGCGTGGTGGGCGCTTCCTTGCCGAGCTTCTCCAGCCAAGGCTTGTAATAGTACATCTTGCAAGGATACTCATTGCCGTAGGACTGATTGTAAATGGGAATAGCGTAAATTTCGCCGTCGGGAGAGGTGATTTGCTTGGTGAAATCAACGCCGGTGCGTTCCACCGCCTCGTGCAGCCAATAGGAAATGCTGGGGTCGTTGTAATACTGCGTCAGCGGGATGATGGAGCCGGTCTGTGCCCAGGAATACAGCTGGTTGTCCGTCAACTTCGTGCCAGCGAAGACATCGAACAAAATAACGTCGGGCAGTTCGCTGCCGCCTGCCATCATCATCAGATTGATTTTGGTCGTATAATCGGTAGAGTCATAAATGACGAAGTCAAGGTCGAAATTGCCGTATTCTTCCAGCTTTTGGGTCATGACATTGGTTTCGTAATCCTCGATACGGATATTGTCGGGGATACCCACCGTCAATTTGACAGTTTCTTTACAGATGGGATATTCGCCGGGAGCGTTGAATTCCGCGGCAAATGCTGATACAGGCAGTAAAGCCAGCGCCAGAACGAGGGCAATCAGTTTCATAATGTTCTTCATGTTTTGCTTTTTCCTTTCCATACATTTTTTCGTGTTCTCTCTCACTCAGAAAGCAAATCGCAGAGCTGTTCCGGACCATCCCTACGACGACTTTCGATTTCGAAAATAAAGCGTCCTATGCATTAAGGGGAACGTCACCGCCTGCGGGCTGTGTTTCGAACCGCAGTTCGGAAAAAGATGCATCATCAATATCGATCTTCTGTTCAAGCACCTGAGAGACAGCTATTCCCGCTGTTTTCGTCTGATTCTGCACCATACGCACTCAGACAGCCTGCTTTCAAGGCCCTGCCAACGGTCTTCTTTTTTCCCTCTCTCGGTCATTCTTGCGTCTGTCTGTATCATAACGGCACGCTTTTCGGAAATCAACATGAAATACGGAAAACGCGATGAAAATAGAAAAAACGTCCAAAATTTTATCACTATCAACCGATTTGACCATGCTGATAATCGTAAATCGACAATGAAATACAGAAAAAATGAGAAAAAATGACGGTGTGCGGCTGTTTTCCCGTTGATTTGGCGCGTATAATCACGTATAATGAAAAAATGACCAGTTAGTTGTTGAATGAATCCACAAAGGAGGAACAGTTGTGGAGTACATCAAAGCGATAAAAGATTACAAGCGGTTATATTTGCGCTATTTGATTTTATACCTGGTTTTTTCGATTCTGGTCATCAGCTGCCAATTCCCGATTTATTTGCTTGTCAAAAACGACACGCGTAAAGTAATCGTTGACAAATATGAAGCAACGCTTTCGAATAGTGCCGGCGCCTTGGACCGCACCATATCCGAGCTCACCAATGCAATCAACGTGATTCGCAATGATCAGCGTCTGGTTAAGTTCTGTTATGAAAATTATACCGCGGAGGATATCAATCCAATCGAATTCAATTCGTGTACCAGCCTGCTAAACTCTCTTCTGATTCCGAATAATTTGATTGGCGACGCATCTATTATTTTTGACAAAAACATCGTACTCACACGCCAGAGAAGCTTTGTCAGAAGCAGGCTTTACAACTTCTATCCCGATTTTATCCAATGCAACGAACTTTCCTATATGCAGTGGACTGAACTGCTTCGCAATAATTACGGGTTATTGCCGGAAATGACCTATCAAAGCTCTGATTACGGAACATATAAAGGGCTGACTTTTTCATTTCCCTTATATTCAACACAAAGCAGCGCTGTTTCGGAAGACCAAAGCCTGTTTGTTGCCATCCTGCCGACAACACGAATTGTGTCTCTTTTGATGGATCAAACTCTTCAAAGCCACGGATATTTAAAAATCTTATCCGGCAAAGGGGAAAACCTGTTTGAATTCGGTGCAGAAAACAAGGAGGACTGCATTTTAATCAACATGCACACCCCACTCTGGCTTCTTGATATCGATTACGGGATACCGAAGTTTCTTGTTGATGAAGAAATGAAAACGTTCCGAAGAATTCTCATTGCTTTGGGTATCAGTATATTTATCGTTACCTTCGTGCTGATCCCTACGTTCGCATACAGAAGCTTTCGACCGCTAACGCAGATCATAGATACGATGATTTCCGGCAGCAACACCGGCGCTATAATGAAAAAGCAAATCAAGAGCATGGAGAAAAACGCACATCTGCTCCAGGAATACAGAGCGTTAGATGAAAGCATACAAGATATCGACCGAAGCATTGACGATAAAAACAGAATCATACAGGAACAGCAGTCTCTTCTCAAATATCAGGTGATGGATATGGCTCTTCGAAATGGACTGTTCAGACCTGAGGAACTGAATCTGTTTATTACCAATTTCGGGCAGTTTCCGAAACGGTACAGGTTGTCATTGTTCTTCTACAACAATGAGCAGGCGGAGATCGGCTTAGGCGCCGACGAAAAGCAATATCAGATTCAATCGCGTATTCGGCAGCGCTATCCCTCACTGTATACACAGGGCTTTGATGCGTCGGCTGTACTCCTTCTCCTTCCAGTAGAAGATGCGAAAGCGGATGATTGGAATCAGCAGCTAGCCCTGCTCAGAGAAGATTTGAATGAATTCTTCGGGGTTCCGTTCTCCTTTACAATCAGCGACATTTATACCTCCCCCGTTGATCTTGTCAGGGCATACCAGCAGATTCAATGCATAAAGGTCTATTCCGCGTATAACCGATATTCCGTACTGGAAAACGCGGAAGCAGCCAAGTTCCGAATTATTCAGCTTCCTCTTGGCATTGGCGAATTGCAGATCATATACAACGCGCTGTGCAATGGTAATGATCTTGTTGCTGTAAACACGTTAACTAAGTGTATCAATGCATTGCCGGAGCCCGACGATTATGTGCTGCACAAGCACATGTACACCATGCTGTCCAATTTGCTGATACAGCTCAAGCTGGAAAACCCGACTGCTTTGTTTGATACGGTTATACCGACTTACAGTCAGTCCAGAGATAAGTTGTCCATGGATGAATCGTTCAGCAAAGCATTTCGGGAAATTTGCGACCAGATACACTCGGCAAGGCAAAGCAATATCGATGACTTTTCGATGAATGTTATGCAATATATCGACGATAACATTCAAAACTCAAACCTATGCGTTAATACCATTATTGATAAGTTCGATATTTCGGGGCCTACACTGCAAAAAATCGTTAAGAAGGCAGCAAACACGACTTTTTCCGGCTATGTTGAGGCAAAAAGGTTATCTCTAGCCTATATGCTGCTTTCATCAAGCAACATTGGAATTCAGGAAATTGCCGAGCGATGTGGATTCTCTTCTTCAAATTCATTCTACAAGGTTTTTAAGCGAAAATATACCTTCTCGCCCAGCTCTGTAAGAGATGAAAATGCCGAAAGAAAATCTGCGGAAAAATAAACGATTCCATAAATAATTAGAGCAAAGAGCCGAACGCGCAAGATGGACTATTCCACTGCCCAACGGACAATAGAAAATAGAGACCTCCTGTTGTAGAATAAAAACTACGACACCTTTTATGTAAAGCTTTGCATAACCGCCTGTCTGATCTCGCAGGTCATGCGGCAACTCCGGCGAACAGCGCCCTTCCGTGAGCCTGCAATGCGCCGCTTATGGCGCGCTGCGATAGACCGCCTTCACGGCGCTTGATATTCATGGCTTTCCCGCTTATAATATAAAGGAAATGAGCTTTTCATTATGGCTGATGAAAACAGTGCAATGAGGTGTATGTGGTGAAGATCAGAGCCTATATTGGCGAAGCAACAGAATACGATAAAAAGGAAACGCTGGAAGAGCGCAGGCCCAAAAGCTGGCTGAAGAGCGTCAGCGCCTTTGCCAATGGCAACGGTGGCGTTCTCCTGTTCGGCATTGCGGATGATGACGCTTTGAAAGGGCTTCCTGATGTGAAAACAGCCAGCGAGAAGATCAGCGAGGCTGTCAAAAGCAAGATGGATCCCATTCCGTCGATTGAGCTGCAGATCAAGCAGGAGGAAGGAAAGGACTTCATTCTGCTTCACGTCGCCCCAGGGGCTGAAACGCCATACTACTATATTGGAGATGGCGGGCGTATCGCCTATGTCCGTGTGGGCAATGAGAGCGTACAGGCTACAGCCACCGACCTGAAACGGCTCGTTCTTCGTGGAAGCAACAGCACCTATGACAGCCTCCCCACGCTGTATCGGTTTGAGAACTTTGCCTTTACCAAGCTCCGCTCTGTTTACCGCCAGCGCACTGGACTTGAATTGGACGCACAGGATTTTGTTTCGTTCGGTCTGGTGGATGAAAAGGGCTTCCTGACCCATGCGGGTGCGCTGCTGGCCGACGAATCGCCCATGCGGTTCTCCCGGCTGTTCTGCACCCGCTGGAATGGGCTGGACAAGGCGTCCGGCGTGATGGAAGCGCTGGACGACAAGGAGTTCAGCGGCAGTTTGATTGCTCTGCTGCAGGGCGGAGAGGAATTTGTACGCAACAACACAAAAAAGCGCTGGAAAAAGACAGATACCGGGCGCGCAGAAATGCCCGACTATCCGGAACGCGCGGTGCTCGAGTGCCTGGTCAACGCTCTGATTCACAGGGATTACATGATCACCGGCAGCGAGGTGCATATTGACATCTTTGATGATCGGATGGAGATTTACTCTCCCGGCGGCATGATGGATGGCTCGCTGGTGCAGGACCTGAATACCGACACTGTTCCCTCCAAGCGCCGCAATCCTGTGATCGCAGACGTGTTCAGCAGGATGAACTACATGGAGCGCCGGGGCAGCGGCTTCAAGAAGATCAAGGCAGATTACCACCGGGCGGTCAATTTCCGCGAGGCGTTGGAGCCGCAGTTTTACTCGGATCGCACGAATTTTATCGTGACGCTTTTCAATCTGAATTACGGCGTTGAAGTCGGGAAAACAGGAAAACAGGAAAACAGGAAAACGGGAAGTCAGAAAGGTGCCGTTCCTCAATGGATTCGGGTGCTGCCCTACAAGCAGCCTACGCTCGAAAAAATTTACTTACTGTATGAGCGGTATGGCACAGAAACGGCTTTTAATCGTAGCGATGTTATGCAGGCTACAGGACTGACCGGCTCTCCTGCCAGTGCGTTGCTGACCAAGATGCGCAAAGCAGACTTGCTTGAGCGTCTCAATGGCGCAGACTATGGGAAATATCGCTTCAAGGCGATCATTGGCCATGAGGGCTAAATCAATGAAGAAGACCGGTCACTACTGTAAAATCTACGGCGAGCACAAGGCCAATGAGAAATTCTCAGGCAAAGGCCATGCGGCTCACATCTGCAAAAGCTGCGCTGCTATGCCCCTTGAGGAACGCAATCAGGCAATGACGCTGACGCGTATCCTGAATTTGCCATGATATCTGTCCAAGGAGCAATAACAGAGCGTCAGTGCACAGTATGGCAAGCATTGCTGCGCAGGCGCTTTGACACGGCCTCTAATCTGGCTGTGGAATTTCACGTCAGCGTTCGGACGATGCAAAATGATTTGCACGAGCTCATGCTCCCTCACCCAATAGAATCTGTTCACGGGCGTTATGGCGGCGGCTATAAAGCGGCAGATTGGTATTCTCCGCAACAGCATACGCTGTGCGCCGAACAGATCAGAGTTCTGAAAATAGCAGCGTCTCTTGTATCTGCTGAAGACCGATGCATCATCAGAACAATACTTGAACAGTTCTCCCCATAGATTCTTTGCACCTTGATAAACAGGCTGATGGATCGGCCTCATAGCAAGCACAGGACAATCATCCGTGTGGTGGGAGCGGCAGACAGGGCGGCGCCAAGACGGTATCCACGATACTCGAGCGATTAACGCAACCTGTCAACCGCGCTGCAGCCAGCGCGTTCGCAACGATCCCATGCGGAAATAATGAGACTTCTACTACAGCCCTCCATTGACTGGAGAGGGAGTTCCTGCGGTGTACGACATTCAACTACCGACGGCACAGGCAGGGCTATGACACGGTGAAGCGAGCCGTAACCATGTGCTTGCCTCGTTTTCTACATGACGACACCGTTGACAAAAGCTGTAGCTATTTATAGAATGTCTGTACCTGCTAATCAGAAAAATCGGAAGGAGGTACAGTAATCCATAAATGTGCAGCGCAGTGAAAGGAGAACATATGACTTCTGAAAGGGAATGCATTCAGCGGACATATACCGCCGAGCAGGTGGCTCAAATCCTTGGCATCAGCCTTCGCAAGGCTTACGGGCTTTGCGAAACCGCCACACAATTTAAGGTGATGCGGTTGGGGAAGCGATGCCTGCGAATTCACAAGGAATCCTTTGACAAGTGGCTAAACGAGCAAGCAGAGCTTACCTGACCTGAATCGGGAAAGGAAAGCAATCATGGCAACCTACAAAGTAAGGGGTACTGCCCACAACGTCATTTATCCCTACCGTGCAGAAGACGGCAAGGTCAAACAACAATGGGAAACCTATTCCACCGAGCTGGAAGCGATGCAGAGGAAGACTTATATCGATTATCTGCAAAAAACCGGCTTCGCCACGAGATTCAAAAGGCAGCTGTCGAATACCAGTGTAAGCGCTCTGTGGAGAGAGAGGTAGCCGAACGGTTCCGCACCAAAACGCCAGACGAAGCGCCATCACACGCTGCGGAGGACAATACTACGAGAACCTATCGGGAATTTGCAGAGAAGTGGCTGCCCATCCACGCGAGAAAGGAGCGCTTTTCTCCCAACTCCTACGACAGCTATCGCAGCAATCTGGACCGGCACATTCTACCGTACTTTGGTGATCAGGTGATGAGCAACATTACGGCAGAGGACATCGACGACTTTCTGGATGTGCTGAGCCGGAAGCCCTGCCGTGGGCCCAAGAGCTACGGAAAGCGCCCGGAGGATATTCCGACGCTGTCCTCCAGTACCGTGAAGAAGTGCTTTACGATCCTGACCTCCGGCTTTGAGACGGCAAAGAAGTGGCATTATATCAGCGAAATTCCCAAGGTCACCGCGCCCACGGAAAAAACGGTCAAGCGGAGAGCCTGGGATTCCCGGCGCGTCTTCGAGGTGCTCGACAGCATCAAGGAGGATGAGCTGCTTCACCTGACTGTCCACCTGGCATTTGTTTGTTCTCTACGAGCCGGCGAAACCGCGGGAATTGATTTGCATACAATCGATTTCCGGGACGGCAGTCTGTGGATCATCCGACAGATCCAGCGCGTATCAGACAGCGCAATCGGCGTGTTGCCTAAACATGAGGTACTGCGCATCTTTCCCAAGCAGGTGCTTACCTCGAAAAGCAGCATGATTCTCAAGGGGCCGAAAACGGAAGACAGCCATCGGAAACAGTATCTGACTACGCCGCTGCTGGATGAACTGCACGAGAGACTGGCGCGGATCGAAGAGAATCAGGCTTTCTTCCGTGAAGAGTATCGGGATTACGGACTGCTGATTTGCCAGACGGACGGACGACCTGTCGATCCCAAGAACCTGGAAAAGAGCTTCAAGGAGCATCAGAAGCGGATCGACATCCCGGAGAATGAACGCATTGATTTCCAGGGGCTTCGTAAGTCCGGACAAATGCACAAGGTGAGGCTCACCCAAAACAATTATCAGTTGGTCGCTGAAAACAGTGGTCAATCTCCGGAAGTCTTGATGAGCAACTACAACGGAGCACGGGAAATTGAGAAGCGCGCGCTTGCCGCAATGGTGAAGAGAAGTTTCTATCCAGAAATCGCCGTAAGCACCCCGCAGGCAGCTTCTATTATGGAAGTGCTGAACCAAAATCCCGACCTTGCAGGTCAGATTTTGAAGAATCTGCTTCTTCAAACAGCTTATGCGCAACCGAACACCACAGTCACAGGTTAGCCAGGTTTAGCAGGCGCATTAGCAGACTCAGCCACACCTGCTGCCGGCGCATCCGATTAGCAGAGATACGGACAAAGGATACGATCCTTGTCCGCCTCTCTCCCCTTCTCACAAACCCAACTGAACTATAAAAAAGCGGGCTGAGCCCGCCTTCACCTCCGCCGAAGTCCGCCACGCATCATAGTCTTGCTCACGCGGGCGATTTTACGCAATTTCTTATACGTTAAAAAAATCACCCTCCGTGTCTATAACGGAAGGTGACATTTCGTGGAGCTGATGGCCGGATTCGAACCGGCGACCTCATCCTTACCAAGGATGCGCTCTACCGACTGAGCTACATCAGCATCGGCAACGAAATGTATTATACCAGAAGTCGCCGAACAATGCAAGCCCTTTCGGTAAAAAATTTATCTTTTCGGCAGAAGTCGCTTTTCGCTTCGGTTTACTTCGTCTCGTACACCGCCGTCACGCTCGCCTTCACGGAGATGCTGCCGGAGCGAATCCCCGTGCCGGAATCCTCGGCCTGCGCGCGCGCCGCGCTGCCGTACATGTTGATCGTGTACTCGTTGTAGCTGCCGTTTTCGGTGATGGATTCCAGATGGTCAATCGTCTGCCCCGCGGCCTTCGCCATCACGTCGGCCTTCTTCGCTGCGGTTTCGATGGCCAGCTTCAGCGCCTGCTGGTACAGCTCGCTGCGGATCGAAACGTCGTATTCGATGCCGTAGATTTCGCTCATGCCACCATCCACCAGCACGCCGACCACGCTGTCGAGCATATCCACATCCCGGCACGTGATGCCCAGCGTGTGATTCGCCTGATAGCCGTTCATAACCGGGGATTCGCCGCTGTAATCATACGTCGTGTAATATGCGTAGCTCGTCGTCACGATGTCGTCGTCCGCCACGCCCAATTCGAGCAGCTTTCGGGTGACCGCGTCGATGATCTTGTTCATGTCCGCCTGCGCCTCGGCGATGGTTTTGCCCGAAACGCCCGCGTTCGCCGTCACTTTTACCATGTCCGGCGCGGCCGTCACTTCCGCCGCGCCCTGCACGACGATCTGCACGTCGTTTCCGTCGGCAAAGGCCAGCGCCGGAATGGCCAGCATCAGCGCCAGCGCAATCGCAAGAATCTTTTTCATATTCGTTTACCTCCTGATGTTTTCAAAGCAAATGATCGGTTGGTTCTTTTCGGTTCATCATATAGACGTTCCAAAACCGCGTTTTATTCCCAGCATTTGGATTTATTTTTTCTCGTATGCCGCGAAGGAAACGAAACCGCTGTCGTCGGTGAGCAGCATGCTCTGGTAGCGCGCGACATCCGCGTCGGCCTGCGCTTCGGAAATCTCCTCGCCGTCGTAAAGCTTATGGCTTTCCGTCATGCGAAGGTACGCCATCTCTATGTCCCCATTTTCAAGCGTCTTATCGGTGGTCTGCACACCCTCGCGAACCACAATCCTTCCATTTTTGATGTCACGAATGCACCACGTCGAGTATGACGCGCCGTCAGAGCCTTCGTTGTAGATGCCGCCGTCGGCGCAGAGGTAATTGCGACTGCGCGTCCAGCTTTCCAATACGCGGACAGGCTTTCCGTTTTGCATGGTGTAGACCGCATATATCATAGCTCCACCATCTTCAAGGCTTCCGTTGTTCAAACTCATCGGTAAAATGATAAGTTCATTCTTTCCATCATGATTTATATCTTTAAAAAAATATCCATCATTTTCCAAAGAGCCAACAAAAGACACAGGCTCAAAGCCAAAAGCAGAGATTTTATCGCTATCCCATCTCTCTTGAATCGCTTGAATATACAGTTCAATTACTTCATCATAATTCTTGCAGTTTGCATCGGCATAAGCAAATTCGTTCGTCCCGCTTTCACCTGCATACTCGTCTGCATCACAGTAGCAATCCACATAGTCGGCGTTTAACCACCCCGTCATGCCTTTATGCGAATCGGGGCTGGTTTTATCCGAATATGTCACCTTGATTTTGACCCAGCCCTTTTGAATGTCGAGCAACTGAAATTGATCTGCCTGCTCCAAATGGCCGACAACCTTTTTGCCATTGATCTTATTCCGCACCTTCACATAGTTACCCGTGCAGTACACATCCGTCGTATCCAGATGATTTTCCAGATGTGCCGCGTGGTATTGTGAATCCGCATCCGACGCGATGTTGCGCGCCTTATCCGCCATCGCCGTTCCGCTGAGCAGGCAGAGCGCAAGCGCGCCCAGCGCGATAAATCGTTTCATCTTCGCAATCCTCTTTTACTGCTTCTTCTTTTTCCGAATCCAGCGCCTCGCCAGCGCGATCACAACCGCCGCGACCGCCGTCCACGGCAGCGCGTAGATCAGGCCGAGCACCGCGCCGAAAACGAACTCGCCGAAATTCTCCATGCCCTCGATGAATTCCTCGCCCATCCGGGTCAGGAGCGGCTGCTTGGCGGCGACCGCGCTACTCTTTTCGTTGATGGTCACATACAGCGTCGCCATGCTGGCCTGATTGTCGATCCGGCGGTTCTGCCCCTCCAGCCACTCGATCTCCTCCTGCACGTCGAAGATCGCGTCGGTCAGCGTGATGATGTCCTCCATGGTTTCGGCCTTTTCATAGAGCGCGTCCAGCTGCCGCTTCTTCGCCCGCGCGCTTTCCAGCCGGGATGCGTTGTCCGTGTAGGTGCTCGTCATATCGACGGCGCTGGTCTGCTCGCGCGTCACCTCGCCCCACTCGCCCGCGCCGGAGAGCACGCCGTCCAGCATATCGCTCGGCACACGCAGCGTCAGGCTTGCGCTTCGGCTCGCGTTCTTCGCGCCGCTGATGTCTCGGCTCTCGACAACGCCGCCCGCCCGCTCGATCTCCTCGCAGAGCGCGGAAACCGCCTCGTCAAAGCGCTCGGTTTTCAGGGTCAGCCATGCGTTGCGGACGATCTTCTTCTCGTCCTCCGCCGTGCTGTCGTTCGCCGCGCCCTTTTCCGCCGCGCTGCGCGCGCCGAGCGCCGGGGCGCTGTTCTCGTAAAGCGCGACCGCATCCTCCTGCGGATAGGCTTCGTAGGTATCATAAGCGCCGTAGTCGTAATCGTAGGCCGTCCGCGCCACGTTTTTTTCGTTTCCGCCCAGCCGTCCGACGCCCGTGCCCGCCGCGAACACCAGCGCCGCGCAGGCCGCATACCCGATGACCCGAACGCCCTTGCGCCGCATCCAGTCGCTGATGGAAATGACGCGCGGCGTCTGCCGAATCGCCATGCGCCAGCCCCTTGTGAAGGATTCCGGCGGCGTCACATCCTCGTCGATCCGCTGCATCCCGCGAAGCGCGTCCGCGTTATCCATCAGCGCACGGCATGCTTCGCACGTCTCAGCGTGCGCTTCCATTTCCGCCCGCTCCTCCGCCGTGATTTCCCGCCCGGAAAAGACGATGGCCTCCAGTTCCTCACACCGCATGTCGTTCACCTCCCGTTTGTCCGACGCCGCGCCGTTTCAGCTCCGCGGCGATCTTCTCCCTCGCCCTCGCCAATCTCGATTTCACCGTTCCCTGCGCGATTTGCAGCGCCTGCGCCGTCTCCTCGACGCTCAGACCGTGCACATCCCGCAGAAGGAACACCTCGCGCATGCTCTCCGGCACGGCGGCAATCGCCTGCCGGATCGCGCTCCGGGTTTCCTTCCGCTCCGTCTGCTCCTGCGGGGTTTCGCTGCCGTCCGCCGGGTCAAAGCCGCTCGCCTCGCCCATTTCCTCCAGCGACGGCTGCTCGTGGCGCTGGCGCTTGCGTATCGCGTCCATGCAGCAGGAAGCCGTCACCCGGTATACCCATGTGGAAAACGCGCTCTCAAACCGATACTGGCCGATCGTGCGCCATATCCGCAGCATGGCCTCCTGCGCCGCGTCTTCCCCGTCGTGCGGATTGCCCATCATCCGCAGGCACAGCGCATAGATTTTCTTTTCGTATGCGCCCATCAGCGTTTCAAAGGCGTTCGCGTCGCCCTTCGCCGCGCGGGCAATGTTCTCGCGCTCCATTCGCGCCCCTCCTTCCGTGTTCCTTCTGATATTTAGACGAACGACAGGTTCAAAACGTTCCCAGCCTTATGAAAAAAGAACGTATTTTTCAACGTTCTTTTCTCTCTCAGGATTCAAATTCCCAATTTTACAAAAGGATTTGCTTTTTAACGTTCAATCGTTCCCGCATTTTCGCCTGTCGCATCCGCCTCTTTAAACCGTTGTTCAACATCCTTTCCCCATACTTCCAGCGCAGCTTCACCTGTCTCCTCGTAATGGAGGATATAAGCCTGCGGCAGAAGATTTCGCAATTCCGTGAAAAACGTAGACGAAGGATGCTTCATAAACCCAATCTGATGTGCTTTCCAAAGCTGAATACAGCCCGCGTCATCCAGCTTCTCCTCTTTGGGAAGCAGAATAACGACATTTGCGTCATGGCGAAGTTTTATCGGATGCTTTTCTTCGATAAATCCCCCGTATACCCTTCCTTCATCTACATCGTAGCTGAATTCCCGGTTTCCCTGTGGAAGCCCCGCAAGCTTCCATATTCCTTTGTAATCAGTTACTTTATTATAAAACCCGTGAGGCAATGCGTATATGCAGCAATAGTATGCCGTATAAGAAGTGAAGATGTCCAACTTACGACAGATTGCCGTTTCCCACCACGATGGAATGGATAGGCGTTCAAATCTCTCATCCTGCTCAAGAAGCGCTACCGCCTTTGCCGTAAAACAAACATGGTCTTTTTCTTTGTGCAGCATACATTCCGAATATTGATTCAAGACGTTCCCTCCTCCATCTCTTTTTATCCGATATCCTTTTTCAAAAAACGCCGACAGAGCCATAAATCCCTGTCGGCGAAAGCTCCCTCTCAGCGGGAGTATTTTTGTATACGCAGCGCTGTCGCGCCCATCATGCCTCCCTCCCCGAGGGAGGTGTCGGCGCAAAGCGCCGACGGAAGGAGTTACTCTTCGATGATGCTCTTGCCGGTCATTTCCTTCGGCACGGGCAGCCCGATGTAGGGCAGCATGGTCGGCGCGATATCCGCCAGACAGCCGCCCGCGCGGAGCTCCACGTTGCCGCAGCCCGCGACCAGGAACGGAACCGGATTGGTGGTGTGCGCGGTGAACGGCGTGCCGTCCGGATTTTCCATCTTGTCGGCGTTGCCGTGGTCGGCGGTCAGGAACATGCAGCCGCCCATATCGCGAACGGCCTCCCAAACGGTTTCCACGCAGGCGTCAACCGCCTCGACCGCCTTCACCGCCGCGTCGAACACGCCGGTGTGACCCACCATGTCGCAGTTCGCGAAGTTGAGGATCACCACGTCGTATTTGCCGCTGCGGATGCGCTTGGCGCACTCGTCGGCCACTTCGTAGGCGCTCATCTCCGGCTTGAGGTCGTAGGTGGCGACCTTTGGGCTGGGGATGACCTTGCGATCCTCGCCCTCGTAGGGCGCTTCCACGCCGCCGTTGAAGAAGAACGTCACGTGGGCGTATTTTTCCGTCTCCGCGATGCGAAGCTGCGTCTTGCCGTTCTTGGCGAGGTATTCGCCCAGCACGTTGGTCAGCTCCACCGGCGGATAGGCGACCTCGACGTTCGGCATGGTCGCGTCATATTCCGCCATGCAGACATAGTGCACGGGGAAGCGGCCATAGCGGCGCTCGAAGCCCTTGAAATCGTCATCCACAAAGATGCGGGTGATCTGGCGCGCGCGATCCGGGCGGAAGTTGATGAACACAACCGTGTCGCCCTCCTGAATACGGCCGCCCTCGCAGGTGACGCACGGCACGACGAACTCATCCGTCACGTCGTCGGCGTAGCTCTTTTCGATGGCCTCCATCGCGCTGCTCGCGTGGTTGCCCTCGCCGTAGACGAGCGCCGCGTAGGCCTTCTCCTCGCGATCCCAGTTGGAATCGCGGTCCATCGCGTAGTAGCGGCCGGTGACGGTCGCGATTTCGCCTACGCCGATCTCGTCGAGCTTCTTCTGAAGGTCGGCGATGAAGCCCTTGCCGGAGTGCGGGTCGGTGTCGCGGCCGTCCATGATGCAGTGCACGTAGATCTTCTTCGCGCCCAGATGCTTGGCCAGATCGAGCAGGCCGAACAGGTGGTCGATGTGGCTGTGCACGCCGCCCGTGCCGAGCAGACCCATCAGGTGAACGGCCTTGCCCGCGTCGATGGCCGCGCGCATGTTGCGCACCAGCACGTCGTTTTCCTTCATCGTGCCATCCATGATGGACTTGGTAATCAGCGTCAGCTGCTGATAGACGATGCGGCCCGCGCCCATGTTGGTGTGGCCGACCTCGCTGTTGCCCATCTGCCCTTCCGGCAGGCCGACCGCCATGCCGGAGGCCTGAATCGTGGTATAGGGATAGGTTTCAAACAGACGGTCGAGGTTCGGCTTCTTGGCCGCCGCAATCGCATTGCCGAACGTCTGCTCCGGCACCCAGCCGAAGCCGTCCATGATGCAAAGCAGAACAGGTTTCTTTGCCATACTTGCTCCTTTATGCGTCGAAACGCACGACCTTGGAGAAATCCTCCGCCTTGAGGGAAGCGCCGCCGATCAGGCCGCCGTCGATCTCCGGCTGCGCCATCAGACCCTTGCAGTTCTTCGGGTTCATCGAGCCGCCGTACTGGATGCGCACGTCGTCCGCCGCGTCGCCGTAGGCCGCGCGAACCGCCTCGCGGATTACGCCGATGGTCTCGTTCGCCTGCTCGTCCGTCGCGGTCAGGCCGGTGCCGATCGCCCAAACCGGCTCATAGGCGATGACCACGTGCTTCACCTCGTCCGCCGTCAGGCCGGAGAGCGCGATCTGCGTCTGATAGGTCACCAGCGCGTTGGTGTAGCCCGCCTCGCGCTCTTCCTTCTTTTCGCCCACGCAGATGATCGGGGTCAGCCCCGCCTTGACGGCCGCCAGCACGCGCTGGTTCACCGTCGCGTCCGTCTCGCCGAAGTACTGGCGGCGCTCGCTGTGGCCGAGAATGACGTATTCCACGCCGGATTCCTTGAGCATCGCGGCGCTCAGCTCGCCCGTGTACGCGCCGGATTCCTTCCAGTGCATGTTCTCCGCGCCGAGCTTGATGTTCGTGCCCTTGATGACCTCGCTCACCGCCGCGAAGTCCACCGCCGGGGTGCAGACCACCACGTCGCATTTCGCGTCCTTAACCAGCGGAATCAGCGCGGAAACCAGCTCGCGCGCCTCGCTGGGGGTCTTGTTCATCTTCCAGTTACCGGCAATAATCGGCTTACGCATGATGTTGTTCCTCCTCACTTATAAAGACCCTGAGCGACCCCAAGGCCGCTCAGGGCGAATCATTTACAGCTTTTCGTCAAGGCAGGCAACGCCCGGAAGCACCTTGCCCTCGAGATACTCGAGGGACGCGCCGCCGCCGGTGGAGATGTGGGTCATCTTGTCGCCCAGACCCATCTGCTCGACCGCCGCCGCGGAATCGCCGCCGCCGATGATGGTCACAGCGTCGCTGTCGGCCATCGCCTGCGCCACGGCCAGCGTGCCGGCCGCGAGGGTCGGGTTCTCGAACACGCCCATCGGGCCGTTCCAGATGACGGTCTTGGCGCCCTTGACGGCGTTGGCAAACAGCTCGCGGGTCTTGGGGCCGATATCGCAGCCCTCCATGTCCGCCGGAATCGCGTCCGCGTCCACGGTCACGGTCTCAACCGCCGCGTCAATCGGATCCGGGAAGTCCTTGATGCAGACGGTATCGACCGGCAGCAACAGCTTGACGCCCTTCGCCTCGGCCTTGGCCATCATATCCTTGCAGTAGTCGATCTTCGTCTCGTCCAGCAGGCTCTTGCCCACGCCGTAGCCCTTCGCCTTCAGGAAGGTATACGCCATGCCGCCGCCGATAATCAGGGTATCGACCTTCTCCAGCAGGTTTTCGATGACGTTGAGCTTGTCGGCCACCTTCGCGCCGCCCAGCACCGCCACGAACGGGCGATCCGGGTTCTCCAGCGCCTTGCCCATGATATCCAGCTCTTTGCCGATCAGGTAACCGGCCACGCACGGGGAGAGGAACTTGGTCACGCCCTCGGTGGAGCAGTGCGCGCGATGGCAGGAGCCGAACGCGTCATCCACATAGCAATCCGCCAGAGAGGCCAGCTCCTTGGAGAAATCCTCGATGTTCTTGGTCTCTTCCTTGCGGAAGCGGGTGTTCTGGAGCAGCACCACGTCGCCGTCCTTCATCGCGGCGACGGCGGCCTTCGCGTTCTCGCCGACAACGGTATCGTCATCCGCGAACACGACCGGCTTGCCCAGATACTCGCTCAGGCGCGCCGCCACCGGCGCGAGGGAGAACTTCGCCTCCGGGCCGTTCTTCGGCTTGCCGAGATGGCTGCACAGGATGACCCTGCCGCCGTCCGCGATCAGCTTCTTGATCGTCGGCAGCGCGGCCACGATGCGCTTGTCGTTGGTGATCTTGCCATCCTTCATCGGAACATTGAAATCGCAGCGCACAAGCACTTTCTTGCCGGAGACCTTGATGTCGTCCACCGTCATTTTTGCCATGGGTAATTCCTCCATTTCAATTTGGTTCCAATTTCTGGGTTTCCATGATAGATTGAGGGTTTATATCCGGCCGCGTCCCCAAAAAACGCCGCCGGGAGAAAGCCGCGGAAGCCGCGGCGTTTCAAACCGTTTGCCGGCCGGGTTTCTGCCCGCCCGAGCGCTTCTAGTGTAGCATTTTTTGCCGAGATTGTCAAAGATTTGCGCAAAGAATGGGGCTGACTTCCAAAATTTTGCGTTTATCGGCGCAAAAGCTCGATCATCCGCAGCGCCGCGCCCTCGTCGACGACCAGCAGCTTGTGCGGGTGATGCGCGCAGACGGCCAAAATCGCCTCCGCCTTCGCGTGCCCCGCCGCAACCGCCGCGGCGCGGTTCTTCCGCCCGATGTCCTCGGGCTTGAAGGCCAGCGACGAGCCGCCGCCGACCACGCGCCCGTCGGCGCTCAGGTAAAAGCCCAGCGCTTCCGCGACCGCGCCCTCCTCGCGCAGCGTCTCCTGCTCCACCCGGCTCAGGCCGCGCCGCTGCGCCAAATCCATCGCCCGCCCGATGCCGTAGAGCAGCACGTCGGCGTGGCGCACCAATTCCAGCGGCTCGCGCACCTGCGGCAGGCGCGCCAGCTCGTCCGCCGCCGCCCCGGAGAGCCCGTCCGGCAGGTGCAGAAAGCGATAGTAGCCGCCCAGCTTTTGGGCAAAGCGCTCGGCCACCGTGTTTGCCTGCGTGCTGACGCCGCCGCCCATGCCGCCCTGCGCGGGCACGACCGTGATTTCCATCGGCGCGGCGACCGCAATCGCTTCCGCCGTCTTGGCGACGGTTCGCCCGCCCGTGACCGCCATCACGTGCGCACCCTGCAGCAAAAAGCGAATCTGCCGCGCCGCCGCGCGCGCGACCTCCTCCATCACCCCGGAGTCGATATCCGCGTCGCCGCGAACGACGCACACGCGCTCCACGCCGAGCATCTGCGACAGCGTCAGCTCGATGCCAGAGAGCGTCCGCCGCCCGCCGCTGACCGCCCGTGCCGCCTCCACGAGGCTCTGCCCCTGCGAGGTCAGCTCCATGCCGGAGGCACTCTGCGTCAGGCATCCGGCTTTTTTCAGCGCTTCCGCCGCCGCGCGCACCTCCCGCTCCGCCAGATGCAGCCGCGCGGCCAGGGCGCGCCTGCCGATGGGCTCCAGCGCCGCGACGCGCTCCAGAATCAGCGCGCGCAGCTCCATCTCCTCCATCAGATCCGGCGCAATCAGGGACAGCGTATTGAGGATTGACGTATCCATATCCTTCACCAAGCCCGTGGGCTTGTTCAGCTGCGGAAAACAGAGCTGTCAAGCTTAAACCGAACATTTCAAGGAACAAATATCTAAGCATTTTTGGATATGGGGCTTTGCCCCATCGCCCCACCAAAGGGCTTTCCGGTCGCCCTTTGGAAACCTTCGGGCGCAAATACTTAGTTTTATTCTTGAAATATCAGTGTTGTTAGCTTGACAATTCCTTTTTTCAACAGTCTGAGCAAGCCCGTGGGCTTGTTTTCTCCCGCGTTCATATTTTGTCCCGATTAGTGTATCATAAATTCCGTTTTCCCGCAAGGCGGGCGCGGCGGCAGGATTTTCCCCGCCGCGCACCGAATAACCCCTTTTCAAACCATCATCAGGAGGAACCCACCCATGACCGATCTTCTCATCGTCGTCGATATGCAGCGCGATTTCGTTTCCGGCGCGCTGGGCAGCGAGCAGGCGCGCGCCATCGTCCCCGCCGTCGCCGCGCGCATCCGTCAGGCGAAGGCGGAACAGACGCAGGTCGCCTTCACGCTGGATACCCACGAGCCGGATTATCTGAATACCCGCGAGGGGCGCTTTCTGCCCGTGCCGCACTGCATCCGCGATACGCCCGGCTGGGCGCTCGAACCGGATATCGCCAAGGAATGTGCGCAGGGCATGATCTCCTTTGCGAAACCGACCTTCGGCTCTGCGGCGCTGTGCGAATATGTCCGCACGCTGGCCGAGGAAAAGGGCGCGGCGGACGGAAAGGGTTTCTGCGTCGAGCTTTGCGGCGTGTGCACGGATATCTGCGTCGTCTCCAACGCCCTCCTCCTCAAGGCCGCCCTGCCGGAGGCGGATTTCATCGTAAACGGCGCGCTCTGCGCGGGCGTTACGCCCCAAAAGCACGAGGCCGCGCTGGAAACCATGCGCTCCTGCCAGATCGAGGTGCGCTGACAAACAAACCCCTTCGCGCGGCAAGCCGCGCGAAGGGGTTTTTATGCGATATGCAGCCGGGTTCGCCTTGATGCCGCCCGGCGCTTTTTCGGTTTTTACGGAGCCGTTTTTTCTTTGGCCGTTCCCTTCGCCGCCCTGCCCCGGCCGCGCCGCGGCTTCTGCGGCTCTTCGACGATCGCGTTGGCGCTCAGCGGCGCAATGCGGTAGTTGAACAGCACGTTGGAGTTGGGATACGCCTGATAGAATTTCTGCTTGATGCGATCCATCACGCCGTCGCCCGTGTTGTAATCCACCGTCGGCAGCAGCATCGCAACCGTCGTCGGGGAGAAATGCGTGATGACGTCGCCCTCGCGCAGGTTGTTGCGCAAAATCTCCATCAGGCCGCGCATCACGTTTTCCTGCCGGATGCTCTCCATCTGCCCGCCGTCCGTGCCGGATACCGTTATCACAGCGAGGAACATCGTCGTCCCCAGACGCTCGATGTTGCGGATCTGCAAATTGAAAATTTCCTTGAACACCGCGAAATCGCAGACGAACGCGCTCCGCTCCCGGCTGCTCTGGTAGAGCTGGCGGCAGATGGATTCGAGGTTGAACTCGATGTTTTTGCTCGCCTCGACGATCTCGTTGTAAAACTCCATCAGCTCGCGGCTCGGCTTCACGTTCAGGTAGTGGTAATGCAGGTGCATGACCTCTTCGTACTGCGCCTTGGCCTCGGTCGCGTTGTTGCCCCTGAGCAGCGTGCGCATCAGCTCGATGTGGATGCTGTCGTCAAACGGCTCTCTCTCCAGCGCGCTTCGGCAGACGCTGATGATCTCCCGCTCGTCCTCGTCCCGCCCGCTCTGCTTGAGCAGGTCGATATAGTCGTATACGCCGGCGATATACTGGTTGTGCAGCGTCACCGCGCGGGGATACGCCCACTCGTTCAGCTCGCTCTTTTGCAGCAGCGCGCCGCGGTAGAGCGTCATCATCCGGCGATAGTCCTCACGCTTGCGCTCGCCGTCGCGCTCGTTGGGCAGGCGGGCAAAGATGTCCTCCAGCTCGTAGAGATCGACGGTCATCTCCGGCGGACATTCCCAGTGATACGCGCCGCGGTCGGCGACGATGCAGTTGCCCAGCTCCGGTGAAATCTGGCTAAGCAGCGTGCGCACACGGCTGATGAGCGTTTTGAGCGCGTTTTCGGGGTTGGTCACGTTTTCATCGTTCCAGAAGGTGGAGAGCAGGCGGCGGTTGGAAACCGGTTCCCCCCGGTTCGCAATCAGGTATTCGATCAGCGCCAGCCCTTTTTTTGATTTGTTGACCATGTGATCGGCCTGCCGCTCGTTGAGGTAGATGACAAATTCATCCATCATCTGAATCCGGATGGTTTCGCTCATGGATATCCCCCCCTCTGCATCAGAGCCGCTTTCGCAGCATATCCGGATTGACGGCGTATAGCTGCGCCATTTCCCTGGTAATTCGGCCTTCCTTTGCCAGCCGAATCAATTCGTTGTCCATCGAAAGCATCGCCTGCGAGGCCGCGCCGCCGTAAATCACGTTGTCGATCTGGAACGTCTTGCCGTCGCGGATCATGTTCTGAATGGCGGGGTTGACGGCCATGACCTCGAACACCGGCGTCTGCGTGCCGTCCACCGTCGGCACAAGGCGTTGGCTGACGACCGCCCGCAGCACCATGGAAAGCTGAACGCGAACCTGCTGCTGCTGGCTGGCCGGGAAGGTGTCGATGATGCGGTCGATGGTCTTCGCCGCGCCGACCGTGTGCAGCGAGGAGAGCAGGAGATGCCCCGTTTCCGCCGCCGTCAGCGCGGTCTGCACGGTTTCGTAATCGCGCATTTCGCCGAGCATGATGACGTCCGGCGCTTCGCGCATCGCCGCGCGCAGCGCGCGCGCAAACGAGCATGCGTCGTTGGGAATTTCGCGCTGGCTGACCAGCGCGCGCTTGTGCGCGTGTAGATACTCGATCGGGTCTTCGATGGTGATGATGTGCACGTCCTGATCGGCGTTGATTCTGTCCACCATGCAGGCGAGGGTCGTGCTCTTGCCGCTGCCCGCCGGGCCGGTGACGAGCACCATGCCGTTTCGGCAGGAGGACGCGAGGTCGATCACCATCGGCGGAATGTGCAGCGCATCCGGGTTCGGCAGGCCGAAGGTCACGACGCGGCAGGTCGCCGCCAGCGTGCCGCGCTGCTTGTAGGCATTGCAGCGGAAGCGCGCCTGCCGGTTGAAGGAGAAGGAAAAATCGTCGTCGCCGTCGCGGCGGAGCATCTCGTCGCTGTGCCCGCCCGCCATGCCGTAGGCCTCCTGAATCATGCCGGCCGTATCCTCGGGCAGGAGCTTGCTTTCGGTCAGCGGCACCAAATGCCCCTTGACCTTGGCCGTCGCGGGCGAACCGGGAATCAAAAACAGATCCGATCCGCCGATTTCCAGCACTTTTTGCAGGATTTTCGTCAGTTCCATGGTCACAGCTCCCCCGCAGCGTCAAACAGTCGTTCCTCTCCGTCCGGCTCGCCCTCGTCGGTCACAAGGCGGTATACCGCTTTGACATAGCGCGGGAACGCGCCCCGCTCCCGCAATTCCACGGCGCATATCAGCGTGCGCCCCTCGTCGTTCGTCTCCGTCCATGAGACGGTGCGCCCCAGCAGCGTCATGCCCGCCTCCGGCTCTTCCGCCAGCGCGGCTTCCACGCGCGCGAGGTAATCCGCCTCGCCCTGCGCCGTCCGCGCCGCATCCGCCAGCACCGCGTCGAGCCGCGCCAACGATTGTTCCGCCGAGACGTTCAGCTCGGCCACCTGCCGCGCGACGTCCTGACTGCGCAGGCTCAGGCTTTCATCCGACCGGGCGCTCATCATCGCGAGCATGCCCAGCGCGCTCATGCTCAGCACCACGACCAGCAGCATCAGCGAGGCCGCGCCCGGCCCGATGCGGTATTCTCTCTGATTCACGGCGCCACCTCCTCGGGCACATAGCGCGCGGAAGGCAGGGAAAAGAGCGTCTTTTCCTGCCGCAGCGCCGTCACCTGCGCGGTTTCCATCGTTCCGGCGGGACAGGCCGTCTCGCCGAGCGTCACCAGCAGGTCATACGCACCGCAGTGCAGGTGCCACGCGCCGTCCTCATCCTCGGCAAAGCCGCTCTGGCGCAGCGCGTCCTTCCGTTCGTCCGCGGCATAGAGCCTGTCGGCGAGGCTCTGCGCCGCAATCAGCGCGCCGGCCTGCGCGCCCGCCCGCTCGCTCTGGTTATGCGCGCCGACGAACACGTTCAAAATCACCGTGGAGCAGAGCGCGAAGAACAGCACCACGATCAGAATCTCCATCAGCAGGGTATTCTGCCGGTTATGCTTCACCATCGCCATCCCCTTACTGCGCGCACCGGCGCGCGATATACACCGTGGAAACGTGGCCGGTCTCGTCCGTCACGCGGATGGTCAGCAAATCGCCCTCCAGCGTCGGCTCAAACGCCTGCGCGGCGCAGACCGGTTCGCCGTCCTCCGGCACAAAATCATACCCGGCCGCGGTGAACAGCTCGCAGAGCTGCCCCTGATAGCCGTAGATATACTGCACATAGCGCTCGCCGTCCCATTCGCTGCTCAGCGCCAGCACCGGCAGGCCGTCCCTGTCTTCCACGGCAATCGCGCCCCGCTCGTCCTGCGCGCGCACCGCGTTGCGCACAAACGCCGCCGCGATCCGCTTGCGGGTGTGCGCCGAAGCGCCGTCCACCGTCGTGCGGTATGCCTGCGCGCCGAGCACGACCAGCAGCATGGAAAACACCGCAAAGGCGCCCAGCAGCGTGAACACGAACGCGCCGGAAATGCTGTGGCTTTTCGTCTTCATCATCACGGCCGCTCCGCCCCTTTCCTGAGCACCTGAATATCCGGCATGACGTTGGAGGCAAACGCGTCGTAGACGACGATATAAGCGTCCTCGTTATACGCCAGCCCGTAGCCGTGCTTGAGCGCCTCCAGCGACTGGGGATACGCGCCCTCCACGGCGTAGCAGGTCAGCGCCGCGCTGCGAACCGCGTCGAGCACCAGCTGCTCCTCCATGCTTTCCGAAGACGCGCCGATTTGCTGAACCGCCGCCACCGCGCCGCAGAAAAGCGCGGCGAACACGGCAAGCGTCAGCGCGAGGCCGCGCGCAAGGGTATGCTTTCCGGTTTTCACGCGAAGCCCCTCCTTTCGCCCTTACAGAATACTGGAAATGATCCCGGCCATCGGCATCATCACGGACAGCAGCACCGCGCCGATGACGATGGACAGCGCAGCCACCATCGTCGGCTCGATGATGGAAACCAGATCGGAAATGCCCTCCTCGGCCTGCTGCTCGTAGGTCTCGGCGATCTTGGCCATCACCTGATCCTCGCGCCCGGCGGCGATGCCCATGCGCAGCATCTGGCGGTGGATTTCGTCAAACAATCTGCTGCCGGTCAGCGCGTCGGAGAAGGAAACGCCCTCGCCCATCTTCTCGCGGATCTGGGCGATTTCGCCCGCCGCCTCCTCGTCCGGCAGAACCAGCGGCACCATTTCAAGCGCCTGTTCGAGCGGGAAGCCGCTGGAAAGCATCATCGCCAGCACGGAGGCCGCGCGGGAGGAAGCCAGCCGCATGCTCAGCCGCCGCAGCGGCGGGAACGCCTTTTTCAGCGCGGCGAGCGCCCTGTCGCGCTTTTTGCTCCTGAGCAGCAGCACGCAGGCCAGCGCCGCCAGCACGAAGACAAGCACCAGCGCCAGCACCACCCAGCCCAGCGCCGTGCCGACGCTCATCATCACGCTGCCCGTCTCGGTCATCGTCACGCCCATGCTGCCCAGCACGGTGCGGAACACCGGCATGACCTTGAGAATCAGCACCAGCAGAATCAGCACCATCATCACCGCCAGCACCAGCGGATACGTCACCGCGCTGCGGACGGCCTGACGAATCCGGCTTTCCCGCTCGTAATAGACGGAAAGCCCCCGCATCACGTCCTCCAGATGGCCCGTTCGCTCGCCCACGCCGCACATCTCCACCAGATAGGTCGGGAAAGCGTGCGCGCTCTCCAGCGCGTCGCGCAGCGAGCCGGTCTGCGTCAGCGTCTCGCTGACGCCGCGATACAGCGCCGCGTGCGCGTCGTCTTCATACGTCTTTTCAAGCGCCTCCATGCCCGCGTAAAGCGGCATGCCCGCCCCCAGCATCAGGGCGATTTCCGAGCAGAAGCTGCTCAGCTCGATGGGCGTCAGGCCGTGATCCTTGCTTGCCATGATGTGCATCCTTTCCTTTCGAATCCGAATCGAACATTCGAAACTCCGCGCTCAATAATACCGCTCCGTGGTGTAGGTCTGCCCGCTCTCGATGGCGCTCAGCTCGAGCGTCGGGTCGTAGAGCACTTCCTCGCCGTCGATGACGACGCTGTTCCATGCGTGGTACATCTTTCCGGCATAGCCGACCATCAGCTTCGTCGGCACGCCCTGCACGCGCAGCATGCAGGCCGCCAGCGCCGCCAGATCCTGACAGATTCCCATTTTCTTTTCATAGCAGCCGTCGATGTCCGGCAGGGTGCCGCCCGCAACCGTCGCCGCCTTCACATAATCATACATGTAATTGGCCTTGATGTAGGCGCGAATCGTTTCAAAGATCTCCCGATCGTCCGTCATGCCCTCGCAAAGCGCATAGGAGGTCTTGACGGCCTCGGTATCCTGCGTATAATGGACGTATTGATTCGGCCCGAGGAACGGCGCGTAGGGGTCGTCCAGCTTGACGCGCACCGTCACCTTGCCCTCCGCGGCGTATTTTTTGCCGGAGACGTTTTCAAACAGCTCCACCGTGTAGCTGCCATCGCCGAGCTGAAGCGGAAAGACCTCGTATTCCCCCGCCGTGTTCAAATCATAGGTCAGCTTGTATTGCCCCTGCGTCACACGCAGCTTGAGCCGCTTTTTGTTTTCCTTGCCGTGCGCCAGAATATAGCCCTGCGCCGCGTTGCCAGCGTCCACCACGAGGCTCTTGGAGGTCAGCACGTCCGTGCCGCTCTGCTGCGGCCATATCGCGTCGTACAGCGCCAGCGCCGTGCCCGCAAGCAGCACGGCCGACAGGGCGAGCGCCGCGGCGCGCCGCCATCCGCGTTTCTTTCGCATGACCGTCTCCCTTTCCCCCGTGATTCCGCGCGCATCCGGCGCTTTCGCCCCTGCGCGACGGTTACATTTGTCGTTTCGGTTCAGTATAACACAGGATGCGTCCCTTTTCAATGAAATTGCGCGCCTGCCGCGCAATTTTGTGCCGCTTGACAGCCGCGCCCGAAACCTGTAAACTAAACGAATACAAGCGCTTTTCGCGGCGCGCCCGTCCGTTTCCCTTCCCCTTCCTTTTGTCCTGTTCGGTTTCGGCGGATTGACGCGCTTTTCCTTCGGGGCGGCGATGAACGGCCGCCCGGATGTAACCGTTCTCCCCTCAATCAAACGACGGAGGCTTTCATATGACCATTATCGTCTTGGACGGACAGGGCGGCGGCATCGGCCGCGCCATCATTTCCGCCCTTCTGCCCCTCTTGCCGCAGGGCGCACAGCTTCTCTGCGTTGGCACCAACGCCATGGCGACCGCCGCCATGCTCAAGGCCGGGGCGCAGCGCGGCGCAACCGGCGAAAACGCCGTCCGCTGGGCGGCGCAGAACGCGGATATCCTCATCGCGCCCATCGCGCTGGTGCTCAAGGATTCCATGATGGGCGAAATCACCGGCGACATGGCCGCCAGCGTCGGCTCCAGCCGCGCGACCCGGATTCTCGTGCCCACCGAGCGCTGCGGCACCCATGTCGCGGGCGCGCACGGGGTCAGCATGCAGGCGCTGGTGGAGGACGCGGCGCGGCAGGCCGCCGCCATGGCCGCGGGCGCGTGAGGCTTTGGCCTTTTTGCATAACCTTTGGCTTGACGTTGCATTCATATTGCCTTATAATAAAGGGGCTGAAGCCTCTCAGGCTTCCGAAACGGTTTGCAAAAATCAAACCTTTTCACACGCGACTGAATGTTACGCAATTTCCTAATACGTTAAAAACACGCAATGAAGGAGGCTGATCCCCCGTGATTATTGACCGCATCGAGGAACAGGAGCGTTATTACCCGCTTCATCCCGATATGGAGCTGGCGTTCGCGTTCCTCGCTGAGGCGCCTGATCTCGAGCCCGGCCGTTACGAGCTTGAAAACGGCCTGTTCGCGACGGTTTCCGAGGGCGACACCCGCCAGATGGACACCGTTTCGCTGGAAGCCCACAAAAAATACATTGACCTTCAGTACTGCATCGCCGGCGGCGAGCGCATGTCCTGGGCGCATATTCAGGAGCTGAACGCGACGACGGACGACCCGGAGCACGACAACTATTTCTATACCGGCACGTCAACGTCTGTCTCCATCCGACCGGGCATGTTCTACGTGATGTTCCCCAGCGACGGCCACAAGGCCGCCTGCCATCACGAGTTCCAGAAGCACTACCGCAAGGTGGTCGTCAAAATCCCGATCGTTCATCAGGAAAACGACTAACTAAAGGGCCGCAATCAGCTTGCGGCTTTTTTTGAAATATGGCATGGCCGCTGTCCTCCCAGGGGCATGCTGTATGATAGATGGAATTTTTAAGCTGTATCGTGAGGATATCACCATGAAAACAATTTTTGAATTTGATCCCTGGCGGCTGATTGAAACCGAGCTGCACAAGGACGACATGCGCCTGTCCGAATCCATGACCTCCATCGGCAACGGCCACATGGGCATGCGCGGCAACTTTGAAGAGCGCTATTCCGGCGACAGCCACCGCGGCACCTATCTGGCGGGCGTCTGGTTCCCGGATAAGACGCGCGTGGGCTGGTGGAAAAACGGCTATCCGCAGTATTTCGGCAAGGTCATCAACGCGATGAACATCATCTCCCTGCGCGTCCGCATCGACAGGGAGGACGTCGATCTGTACGAGGACGACGTGGTTTCCTTCTCCCGCGTGCTGGATATGCGCGCGGGCGTGCTCACCCGCGAATTTGTCATCCGCCGCGAAAAGGGCACGGTGCGCGTCTCCTTCGAGCGCTTCGTTTCCGTGGCGAGGCCGGAGCTGATGGCGCTGCGCTGCCGCGTGACGGCGGATTACGACTGCAAGGTTGCGCTGATCCCCGCCATCGACGCGGACGTGCGCAACGAGGATTCCAACTACGACGAGACCTTCTGGCTCTTCGAGGGCGAGGACGAGGATAAAAACGGTGTGCTCACCGTGCGCACCCGCACCCGCGAAAATCCCTTCGGCACGCCGCGCTTCGCCGTCTGCGGCGCAATGGCCGCCGTGCCGACCGAAAAGCCGAAGAAGAACCGCGTCACCGTCGAGGAGGGCTATGTCTCCCGCAAGTTCGTCTTTGACGTCGAAGCCGGGCAGACCGTCGGCTGCGACAAGTTCGTCTGCGTGGCGACCGACCGCGACCACAAGGACGACGAGCTGACCGGCGCCGCGACGGCGGGCGTGCTCAGCGCGCAGGAAGCGGGCTACGACGCGCTGCGCCGCGAGCAGGAGCGCGCGTGGGCGCGCCGCTGGGAAAAGGCCGACGTGCGCATCGACGGCGACGTGGCCGGCCAGCAGGGCATCCGCTTCAACATCTTCCAGCTCTTCTCCACCTATTACGGCGAGGACGCGCAGCTCAACATCGGCCCCAAGGGCTTCACCGGCGAAAAGTACGGCGGCGCGACCTATTGGGACACGGAGGCCTACTGCCTGCCCATGTACACCGCCATCGCAGGCGAGGAAGTCGCGCAGAATCTGCTCAAATACCGCTGGCTGCAAATCGACGGCGCATACCACAACGCGCGTCAGCAGGGTCTGCCGGGCGCGCTCTATCCGATGGTGACGTTCACGGGCGTCGAGTGCCACAACGAGTGGGAAATCACCTTCGAGGAGATTCACCGCAACAACGCCATCGCCTACGCCATCTACGCCTACACGCAGTACACCGGCGACCGCAGCTACCTCGATCAATACGGCATCGACGTGCTGCTGGGCATCGCGCGGTTCTGGGCGGGGCGCGTGCATTATTCCAAGCGCGCGAATCAATACATGATCCACGGCGTAACCGGCCCGAACGAATACGAAAACAACGTCAACAACAACTGGTACACCAACCGCATGACCGCCTGGGAGCTGGCCTACACCGCCGAGCAGCTCATGCTCATCCCGCGCGAAAAGGCGCAGACGCTCGGCGTGAACGCCGAGGAGATCCGCCGCTTCCGCGAGATCAGCGAAAAGATGTACCTGCCCTACGACGAGGAGCTGGGCGTGTTCGTGCAGCACGATACCTTCCTTGACAAGGATCTGATGCCCGCCGACGCGCTCTCCCCGGCGGATCGCCCGCTGAACCAGAAATGGAGCTGGGATCGGATTCTGCGCTCCTGCTTCATCAAGCAGGCCGACGTGCTGCAAGGGCTGTATTTCCTCGAGCACCTCTACGACAAGGAGACCATCCGCCGCAACTTCGATTTCTATGAGCCGATGACCGTGCACGAGTCGAGCCTGTCCCCGTGCGTGCACAGCATTCTGGCCGCGAGTCTGGGCAAGCTGGAAAAGGCGCAGGAGCTGTACCGCCGCACGGCGCGCCTCGATCTGGATAACATCAACAACGACACCTGCGACGGCCTGCACATCACCTCGATGGCCGGAAGCTGGCTTTCCATCGTGCAGGGCTTTGCGGGCATGCGCACGCTGACCGGCAGCCTGAGCTTTGACCCGCAGCTCCCCGACGGGTGGGACGGCTACGCCTTCAAAATCGTCTATCGCGGCCGGCTGATCGAGGTCAGCGTCTCCCGCGAGGGCACGGGGCTGAAGCTGCTTTCCGGCGAAGCGCTGACCGTCATGCTGCACGGGCACGAGGTTCGCCTTTCCCCGGCGGAGGCTGACGCATGATCGACATCGCCATCATCGGCGCGGGGCCGGCCGGATACAGCGCCGCCATCACCGCCAGAAAGCGCGATCAATCCGTCGTCGTCATCGGCCAGAATACCGGCTGGCTCGCCCGCGCGGAGCACGTCGCCAACTATCCCGGCCTGCCCGATATCTCCGGGCGCGACCTGCTGAGCGCCATGGCGAATCAGGCGCAGGCGCTGGGCGCGGAGCTGCGCCCCGGCGTCGTCCATCAGGTGATCGCCATGGGCGATTCGTTCGCGCTCTCGCTGGGCGCGGATTTCATCGAGGCGCGGCGCGTCATCCTCTGCACCGGCGCCAGGCAGCCCAAGCTGCTCCCCGGCGAAAACGAGCTGCTCGGGCGCGGCGTCAGCTATTGCGGCACCTGCGACGGCATGCTCTACCGGGGCAGGCGCGTCGCCGTGATCGCGCAGGGGCCGGAAGCCGTAAGCGAGGCCAATTTCCTCGCCGGGCTCTGCCGCGAGGTCGTCTATTTCGGCAAGCCGGAGGACGCGCTCGACCCCCGCATCGTCGTCAGCGGCCAAAAGCCGGAGGCGATTTTGGGCGAGGCTTCCGTTTCCGGCCTTCGCGCCGGGGGCGAAGACCTGCCGTTTGACGGCGTTTTCATCTTCCGCGAGGCGGCGGCGCTCTCCGCGCTGCTGCCGGGGCTGGAGATGGACGGCGCGTTCATCCGCGTAGACCGCAGGATGCAGACCAACCTGCCCGGCGTGTTCGCCGCGGGCGACTGCACCGGCCTGCCCCTGCAGGTCGCCAAGGCCGTCGGCGAGGGCTGCGTCGCCGCCATTTCCGCCGCAACCGCCTGATTTCACGAATTTTCCCATGATTTACGCCGTTTTTGACGTAAAATCATGGGAATTTTGCTTTTTTCCTTGTCCGCGCAAAGCGTCCGTGTTATAATCAATTATGAACATATACACAGAAAGGTTTGTTTTTCTGCCAAACGGTTTTGGATTAGACGGAAGGAGGCAAACAGGTGAGAACGATTGAAACGGGCAGGGCGATTGTCGATATCGTCGCTTGGCCCGAGGATCGCCCCTGGGAGGGGCGCTATCAGACGTCCAGCCAGATCGAGGGCGGGATTTGCCGGCTTGTGCTTTCGCCCGACGTCTTTCACGATGCGGCGCGCGCCAACACCGCCTATCGCCGCTTCGCCCGGAAGATCGAGCGCGCGGGGCTGACCCCGCCGAACGTGCTCTTTCGCCACATGGTTTCGCGCACATCGCAAAACGTGTTCTGCATCCTGACCACGACGGAATCCGTGTTCAACTCGGCCTGCTCCGTCGGCAAATTCTACGTTGTGGAATCCGGCATCGACGAGCGCCGCCGCCTGTGCGCCGTCCGCGTGCGCGATCATGTTTCCCCCAATAATCCGCAGGAGAACGTCATGTAATATGCAGCCATTGCCGAAAGAATTCGAAGAACAAATGAAGCGCCTGCTCGGTGAAGCAGGCTTTTTTGCGTATCTTGACGCGCTGAATCAGCCGTATGCCCGCGCGCTGCGCGTCAATCTGCTCCTCCGCCCGGACGGAACGCCGCCCTGCCCCATCGAGGGGCTCGGCGCGCCCGTCCCGTGGGCGAAGGGCGCGTATTTCGTCGAGGGCGACGCGCGCCCCGGCCTGTCGCCGCTGCACGAGGGCGGCCTGTTTTACATGCAGGAGCCGAGCGCCCTGACCGCCGTCACCGCGCTCGATCCCCAGCCCGGCGAGCGGGTGCTCGACCTCTGCGCCGCGCCCGGCGGCAAGAGCACGCAGATCGCCGCGCTGATGGCAGGGCGCGGGCTGCTCTGCTGCAACGAGCCCATCCCCAGCCGCGCGCAGATTCTCTCCCGCAACATCGAGCGCATGGGCGTTCGCAACGCCGTCGTGCTCAGCGCCATGCCGGATGCGCTCGCGCCGCGCTTCCCCGCGTTTTTCGACCGCATTTTGGTGGATGCGCCCTGCTCCGGCGAGGGCATGTTCCGCCGCCAGCCGGAAGCGCGCGACGAATGGGACGCCGACGCCCCGCGCCGCTGTGCCGACCGCCAGATGGAGATTTTGGCGCAAGCCGCGAAGATGCTCCGCCCCGGCGGCATGATGGTCTATTCCACCTGCACGTTCAACGACACGGAGAACGAGGGCGTGCTCAAGCGCTTTCTGGCGCTGCACCCGGAGTTTTCGCTCGTGCCGTTCGCCCTGCCGGGTCTGCCCGAGGCGAAGGACGGCTATCTGCACCTCTATCCGCACGAGATGCGCGGCGAAGGGCATTTCGTCAGCCGCCTGAAAAAAACTGACGAAGCCGACGCGCCCGTTCAGGCCGCGCCCCAGCGGAAAGCGCCCGCCCGCGCCGCCGCCAAGGGCAAAGCGCCCGCGCCCATCGCCCTGCCGGATGTGTTTTCCGATGCGTTCGCGCCGGAGCGGCTGTATACGGCGGGCGACGCGCTCTGGATGCTGCCGGAGGGGATTTCCATCGAGCGGCTCAGCGGCTTGCGCGTGCTGCGCACGGGGCTTTTGCTCGCGCATGCGGAGGGAAAGCGCAGCGAGCCGGATCACGCGCTGGCCATGGCGCTGCGCCCGGAGGAAGCCGCGCGAACCGCAAGCCTGACGCAGACGCAGGCGCTGGCCTATCAGGCGGGCGAAACGCTGTCGCTCGGCGACTTGCCCGGCGGCTACACCCTGCTCTGCTGCGAGGGCGTTTCGCTCGGTTGGGGCAAGCAGGCGGGCGGCCTGATGAAAAACCACTATCCCAAGGGTCTGCGGCGAAGGTGAGAGCGGGCTTCACTTCCGCTGAAGTTTGCAAAAAATACGGGCGCGCAATGCGCGCCCTTACGGGTACGGCGCAACTTATTGCTTAGACGGAAACTAACCCGATAATAGCTCCCTCTTTGAGGGCGTGGAGCTTGTCGCCCGCTGTGCGGGAGGCAGGCAAG
>ERZ827108.1194-NODE-1194-length-36508-cov-7.037857_pt1 | contig 36508 bp, 34 predicted proteins | sample MGYA00519921_ERZ827108 | MGnify/ENA primary metagenome ERZ827108 (study PRJEB31778, sample SAMEA3449258) | human gut metagenome | biome: human gut; feature: human-associated habitat; material: faeces | place: United Kingdom | collected 2010/2012 ...
ACCGCACGGTCATATAAAGTTCATTCAGGATCTTTGTCTGATAATCGCCCTCCACCTGAAAGAGCAGCTTTTTTTCCATTTCGTTTAATTCCATGGGGATCTCCTTTCTCTTGAAAATAGGTATGAAAAAAGGGCGCCCACCTATAAAAGTGAAACGCCCTTTGGCTTATACACTATTAAATTTTATATACAAAGCAAGTTTGCCGCCGTTATGCCACATTTTGCTGGTATCTCAATGTTACCTTTCCATCCACAAAGGGGTGAATACCCTCAAATTTCAAATGAAACAGCGCTGCACTCTCAATCGGGTGCAGTTTTTTCTTTGAAAACTCTTTTACGAGCTTTTCCATCTGTTCCGGAACAACAGCCGGCTCCGGCGGCGTATGATATGCGCCCATAATTTTAACAGGAATCCGTCGATAAACGCCGCGGTCCTTCGGTCGATCCATCAAAACCAGCGTGTGAATCTGTTTGATAATGGTTCCGCAGCCGCGGGCAATGGGCGGATAACACGGTTGAGCCCTCTCCCGGCATGATCGTTTTCTTTGATTGGAATGACCCGAACGGCGCATCCGGCCCGCAGGACGGCGAAGCCGATCACGTCGGCATCGTGGAAAAATGCGAAAACGGCATCGTCTACACCATTGAGGGCAACTCCGGCGATGCCTGCCGCCAGAACCAATATCCCGTGGGGTATTATGAAATCCTCGGATATGGGATCTTGAACCCATAGGAAACCAGCCGCCTGATTTGAGCGGCTGGTACATAATTTAGCAATGTTCCTTCGCAATACAAGTAGGTATACAGTGCAGTGAAATCTTCAGACATAATTTTTGCTCAATTCAGACAATATTTTGGCATAAACGTCAACTATATGCTATTGTATAGACAAAGAACTCAGGTTTCGGCTATATATAACTTGAAACTTGATTTTGCAAGCAGTGGTGGCCACCACAGACAAAAAATATTTTTTAGCGAAAGGGTGACAAACTCAATGAAACCAAAAAGACTGTTAGCGTTGTTGATGGCTGTTGTAACGGTGGTATCCGTATTTACGATACGTTACATAAGTTTTGAATTCTAAATCTATTTGAATGTAGTTTTTTATATAATCTCGTAAATCGTCTTAATTCAGGAGTTAATATTATGAACAAAAAAGCTATAATCTGCACGGTTGCAATTCTTATTCTGCTGGTCGGTGCATCGGTTATTTATTTTATCATGGATCGATCAAGTGAAGCGGAAACGGAAAATTCATCGTCTATGTCAAACATTGAACCCGAAAGCTCAAATTCTCAATCAGCGATGCCAAGTGATTCACAGGCGGAAAATGAATCGCAAGAAAGTGCTTCTGAAACAACTTCGTCGGAAGTGAATTCACCGGAAGCTGATGCGCTTATAAAAACTTTTGCAGAAATAGGGGAACCCTATACGCTGCACAGTCGGTACTATAATCAAGGCGAAGCAAAAACAGAAGATGCACCGTGGCTCGGTTGGGACGGCGACTTAGAGCTTTGTATAACTGATGCTATCGTTAAAGAATATGAGGAAAGTGATATTAAATATAACTCGGATAGTTCTATCTGGGCAAGATACGCATCCGACTTTGAAGACCCGTGCATACTGCATGTAGAATTATCCCTTAAGAATGTTGATGCAGAAAACAAAAACGGCGTAAAATATAAATTCAACGCCAATATGTTTGTACTTAGCGCGTATGAAGATCTCCTTCCCGAGAATCAGAACAACCCGGAGGGGTATACAACCGTCGGAAATTATTATTCTGCATACGAGACCTATTTTGATCCACACGGCCCCGGAGATGATTACTGGAGCTTTGAATTGCAGCCGGGCGAAACACAAAATTTCACAATAGAGTTTTTGATCGACCGCGTATATTTATCGCAAAAAGATCCGTTCTTAGCCATCACCCCCGGCAGAGAAATCTTTTACGGCGTTATGCTGCGTGATTTAGCAAAATGAAAGGATAGCCCACATGAAAAGTCTTAGGCACTTTCTGCAAAATGAGCTCTACAATTTATTTCACAGCAAATCATTTCTATTTGTGCTGCTGATTTTACTTTTAATCGTAACAGCAGATGATATTTTGGCTTATAAATCATATAAAGATAATTTACAGCTTACTCTTACAACTGTAGACTTGCAGGCAGACGGCACTTTTGCCGAATACCCTTTCCTGCAAATCTACACTCTTTATAATTCGTGGATCGGTGGTCGAGCCAATGAAACGCTGCCTATGGTTTTCTTTTATACGATGCCGGTTTTTGTTGTTATCCCGTACAGTTGGTCTTATCTTGCGGAAGAAAAGAACGGATACGACCGCATTATGGCATCGCAGCTTGGAAAAGCTTCTTACTTTTTAGGAAAATATGTCTCCACATTCCTTTCAGGGGCTTTAACGGTTTTGCTGCCGATGCTTTTTAGCTTTTTGCTTGCGTCATGCCTTGTGCCGGCTTATCGCCCGGATATAAACTTTGCCTTATATTATCAAGTAAGCGCAACTAAGCTGCTCGGAAACCTCTACTACGCTCACCCGTTATGCACAGCTTTCCTGAATATGCTGATGATCGGTATATTTGCCGGTGCATGGGCAACGATTCCGCTTGCACTTTCATTCTTTGAAAAGAATAAATTCGTGGTCCTTTTTGCGCCGTATCTTGTGTTGCTGTATATCATCGCATCTTTGCAAAAAGCATCCGTATATCGCTCATTTACCGAAACCTCTGTTCTAAACTACATTTGGATGACCAGTTCATCGTCCAATCAATCTATCGTGGTCTATACGATTATGACGGTTTCACTCATTCTTCTGCCGCTCGTTATTGTTTTGGAAAGGGGGAAAAACGCAGATGTTTATTAAATTTTTGGATCACGATTTGCGCTACGGCATAGGGCACGCTAAAAAGCGCTTAATCGTTACATTTATTATGTTTTTCTTCCTTTCGATCTATCATTTCTGGACGCTGCGCATTTTTGAGCTCACCGATCCGCAATATTTGGAATCTCCTGTTACAACGGCAGACTATTTCTTGGCATTGATTGGCGGCTGCGGTAAAGTAAATTTGATCTCCGGCGCAGAAAACGATTTCGTAATGCCGACGATGTGGTTCGTATTCGTCTTATGGATGCAATTTACTTCTCTATATTATCCGTTTGCAGAATTAAACGGCATAGGCAAACAGCTAATGGTGCTCTCCGGCAGCAGAGGAAACTGGTGGCTTTCAAAATGTGTTTGGACAATCATCAATACCATTACAAACTATTTGATCGTTTTTGCAGCCAGCACGATTGCCGGATTATGCTTTGGTGCAAAGCCGAGTATGCAGGCAAATTGGTATGTTTCGAGAGAGCTCTACATGAAAGCAGACGACCTAACGAGCAGCACCACTTGGAATATTTGGTCGGTATTTTTAATGACCGGCTTCACCATGATCGTACTCGCATTGGTACAGTTAATCTTATCTCTCATTTTGAAACCGGTGCAAAGCTACTTCGTACTTGCCGGCTATTTATTCGCAGGCGCCTATATTCAAAGCCCGGTGTTTTTTGGTAACTATGCCATGGGCGCAAGAAACGCACTGCTTGTGTCAACCGGTCTGACCATGCCGTTCGGTATATTATTGGGAATATGGCTCGCTGTACTTAGCATCGGTATTGGGTATTTCGTGTTCCAATATCGAGACATTCTCGGCTCAGACCTATCGTAGCTATGAAAAGGAGTAAGCCTATATGGAAATCGTAGTAAATCATGTTACAAAAACGATCAAGAATATTACCGTCATTGAAGACGTCTCGCTCACCCTTACAAGCGGTACGATCTACGGTCTGCGCGGTGTGAACGGCTCCGGTAAAACTATGCTTATGCGGTTAATCGCCGGGCTGATCCGCCCGACGGAAGGCACGATCACGATTGATGGTAAGGTACTTGGAAAGGATATTTCTTTTCCGCCGGACATTGGTATGCTGATTGAAAACCCGGCATTTATCGATCATTATACGGCGGCACAGAACTTAAAGCTGATTGCAAATATTCACCGAAAAGTCGGGGAGGAACGTATCCGCGAAGTGTTGGAGCAGGTCGGACTCGGCGCGGATGATCCGCGAAAATACAAGCAGTTTTCACTCGGCATGAAGCAAAGATTGGGCATTGCCGGAGCAATTTTGGAATATCCTGCGCTGCTTCTGATTGATGAGCCGACAAACGCACTGGATACAGACGGCATAGAAATGGTGAGAGATCTGCTTCTTGAGCAAAAGCAGCGCGGCGCACTGATTATTCTGGCATGCCATGATTTTTCTGTTTTGCGCGAGCTGTCCGATGAAATCTACCTTGTACGGGAAGGACGTGTAACGCCGTATGAAACGCAAGATAAGAGTGAGTAAAACGCTTTCGGTCATTCTTTTGTCCGTTGCACTGGTGCTTTGTGCATGGCGCATCTGGTACGTTAATGCAACTGCCTATTCATTTGAAACGCAGGAATACGGCATCGGCGAATGGATTCCCCTAAACGGTGATTTTTTCTACTCAAAAGAAGAAAATACCAATGGATATTCTGTTCGTGTTCGTGAAGCGGAAGTAGTGCGTTATGAAGATTTTATGCAGCGATTCGGCAAGCCTGTCGATTATCTTGCAGAAAACACGCAGCATGACGTGGTTCTGCTGACCGTTGATTTCAAAAATGAAAACAATACGGACGGCGGCGTTTTTATCCGCGATTTTAACCTTTTGAATGAAGCGCAGTCCGCTTACTTCAATAAGAGTGAAATCTATATGAAAATCGCAAACCCGGATCTTAACTCAAAAGCAGATGGCATCTCTGTGATGCCCGGAACGGAAGCTTCTCTTTATATGGTCTACCCAACATCCGGCCGTGCAGATGGCGTGACTTACCTTGAGGAACAAGCCGGAAAAGAGCAAATCGTTATGTACCTAAATGTCAGCTTGTACCCAGTGAAAAAATGCGTGCGTATGGTTCTTCCGATGCCGTAAAAATAAAAACCGCCTGCTCATGTATCAAAATTAGATACATAGCGGGCGGTTTTATATGGAATATGAAATAAGAAGTTATCTTACGGGTTGTTGTATTTCATTAGGTGTTTTATATAGTAATACGCTTCTAATGGCAGTAAAGTTTGAGTGACTGATCGGTAGGCTCTCTTGATTATCCAACTTAACTTCTGCATCAGCAAAGCAAGTCACATGATCTATATTTACAAAGCAGCTTCTGTCTATAAATAAAAATCTACTGTCATTTATTTCTTTATAAATCTCTTTTAACGGTAATTGAAGATGAAAATTGCCGTTCTTTGCTTTGATCATGGTTATACGATTAACTCGCTTTACGTATAAGACATCATCTAATGGAATTCGGATAATTTCCGAATAATGAGAAAACGTGTAGTATCCTTTTTGCTTTTTAGAGGAAATTTCCAGTGCAGTGCAAAGTGCTTCCGGCAGATCCGAAAACAAATTGTGTGTGGATAGATACCGAAATGCGCCTACCTGATACCCCAGCCGAGTAAAATCGTAGTCGAGAAACTTTGAAAAGAGAATGACGATAGTGTCCGTAGCGGTTTTTCGTATTTCCGAAAGTAAACGAAAATCTTCATGTGGATGAGCATCAATTTCGACCATAAGAATATCGAAGTGAATTCCATCTACCATATCATCACGAAGCGATGCTAATTGCTTATACTGCTCAATCAAAATGCACTTGGTTTCATTTTTATATGTTTCTACAAAGCTTTGAATATGAGATTTTATTTTTTCCAATAGCTCGCAGTTTTTTCCGCAAAGTGCTAAACGAAACATGATTATACCTCCCGTCCGCACCGATCGTATTGTAAACTAAAATGAAAATTGAGAACCACTCAGACCCTCTGGTATATTGGTTTCACCACAAAACACATATCTCCCAAAAAAGAGGGTTCTCATGACGAAATCATACCACATTCGGTGTCCAAAATGCAACAAAAATCATTCATTTCATCGTTACGGCAAAGATCCCGATGGGTATCAGAAGTATCTCTGCCGAACCTGCCAACATCAATTTGCACCCGAACACCCAAGAGCACGGGAAGAGCATCCACTGACAATCCGGAAGATATAACCTAAACACACTACAACATATCGATCCGTAATTGAGGCAACCTGCAAAACATCCATCTGTAAAAAGTTCAATATTTCAGTTGTATTTTTATCATCAAAATAACTTCTTTTGAGATGTATAAGCTTCTGAAATGTTTGATGAAATATTGAATACAAAGATTGGTTATGAATCTCAACAAATATTTTTGTTTGCAGCATCTCTATTAGTTGATTCAGAATAACTAAAAATCCCAAAAACACAGCCGCTTGAAATATGGCGTTCATGTTTTTCTGAACCATGCCTATATCTGTAATTCTCTGAATAACAAGTGGCTGCAAAAAGCCTATGCTAATTGCAGCTACTAGCACTAGAATTGAAAACAAGAGTTCTTTTTTGAAAGGGATTAGATATGAAATAATTCTTTTTATCACTATATTGTTATGCATTTTATGATTTCACTCCCCTTTCCCGCTCAAAAGCAGGATGGGCTCCGTTTTCAAATTTCGGCTCACAAGTACCAGCGAAAGCAAAAAGATGAACACAAGCAGGCACACTGGGATGAATACATACACCGCGACCGGCACCGTCGCGTCCGTTTCCGGCTCCGTGACTTCCGTCTGGCCCTTCGCCCAAATGCTGAACGTGGTGTCGATCTCCTCCGTCTCCGACTGTGCCGTATCCGTCAGCACATCGCTTTGCAGCAGAACTGCACCGATGCCGACGCCGATGACAGACGCTACCAACGCCAAAACCAAAATCCCCGCCATCAGCGATACGCGGCACTGCGCCTTGCTCATGCCCAAACTCCGCTCGATCGCCGTGCGCTTTTTCTGCTTGACGATAAAGAAGTAGAGCAACAAAACCACAATGCCCACGACCGCGATCAAGCCGCCCGCAAACAGCAGCACCGCAGACATCCGCGCGTTATTTAAGCTCGTCATAAGGTCTCCGTAGCCGTTATCGTCATAGGTGATCGTGAGCTCGCTTGTCTCCGGCACGGCCACACGCAGCGCCGCGTCGAACGGCTCGATCGTGCCGTTTGGCAGCATGAATGAAGTCGTCAGCACCACAAGCCCAATGATAAGCGCAAAAAACGGCACGAGCATGCTTTGAAACAGCGCGATGTTCTGCCGCAGGCGGCTCGCCGTTTTCACAAATAGCTCGTCCTCCACGGAGAGCGCGTCGCCCGCGTTCGGGTCCTCCGCACTCGGGTTAATGTCCATAAAATATTTCTGCATTTCGGCTTTAAAGTCCTTCAAATGCGTGCTGTCGTCTACAAGTGCGCTGCACGAATCGTACAAAAATGATACGCCCGCAGTTTCTGCTTCTGTGCGCAGGAAATTGACTGGCAAAATCACGTCCGCACCGCCGGGCGCGCTGTGCGTGCCGATGATCTCAAGTGCCGCGTCGCCGATCATCTGGTAGATCGTGCCGTTCATGGACTGCCGCACCGTGTAAATCTCAAGCGAAAGCGTATCGCCCGGGTGCAATCCCGTTCGCTCCGCGTAATCCTCGCCGATGACGCACTGCGCGCTGTCGCCGCTCAAAAACGCCGCGCTTTGGCCGTCCGCAAAATGCAGATTGTCTGCCGAAAGCTCCAGCGCCTCAAGCGAATTCCCCGCGCGCACGATCGTGTCGCCGCCGAGGAACATCTCCTGCGTGCGCACCTCCGGGCTGAACGCCCCGGCCGCCACGGCGGTGCATCGCACATCGTGCACGCCCGCCTCTGTCAAGTGGTCAAACGGCTTCGCCTCAATGTTCAGCCCCGCGGTTTTCGCGCCGTTTCGGCTCGTGATGCGCACTGTCACCGGCACGGAGTCCGAAAGGCTTTGCAGCGCAGCCTTGTTCACGCCGATATTCCCCACGTAAAACGCCATGCAGGCCGCAAGCAGCACCGCAATGCACAAAACCAGCACGCTCCGCCCGCGGCTGCGCAGTTGATACTTCACTTGTACAAACATCAGCATATATCATCCACAAAAATTAGCAATATAGTCGTTATAATCTGTGACTTAATTATATCGTGAATTCATATTAAGTCAATATCTAATACACAAAATGACAAAAACAAAACATGAAATTACGTATTGATGAATATTTGCACCCAAACTCACAGCTTCAATTTTTGCTTATATATCTAATAGTGACTTAAAACAGAAAAACAGCTCAAGAACCCGACATTTCAATCAGATTCTTGAGCTGTTCATTAAATACTATGAGTTTTATTTGGTCAAATGAATCACACTGTGAAATCTATTTTCCTCATTGCTATAATACATTCTCGATACTCCGTGATAACGCTGTACCGCTTGTTTGACACTTTTTAGACCTACACCGTGGTGTTCTTTATCTTTTTTCTTCGTTTTTATATTTCCATCTTCATCCATATCTGGAGCAGAATTACAAGAATTAATAACCGTAATCAACACTCCAGTTTCCCCTTGCTGCGTAGCAGAAAGTTTAATATATTTTTCACTGGTATTTTTTGCTGCATCCTCGGCATTAGTAAGTAGGTTATCAAAAATTGCTGTAATATCATAAGCTGATATAAAATCTACCGAATGCTGTCGAATATCAAAATCGACATCAATGCCTAACGATTTGCAGATAGATGCGTGATGGACTAAAATTACATTCAGAACTGTATTATCACACAATCGTACTATCTTTTGTAATGCCGGATCCTGCTCCATATCCAAAAGGTAATTTTCAAGTTCATCATAATTTTTCGATTCAAGCAGTCCCCTCATCACTTGCATATGACCACGTATATCGTGAATTAAAACACGTTGGCTTTCATATTGGTTTTCCAGTATTTTATAATTTTCCGTATCCATTTTAGCTTTCTGAGTAATTAATTCCAATTCTAAACGATCATTATACATGTTCTGTATATGATTATAAACAACTGTTACTAAAATATTAACCATCAGTAATGCAATAACACTAATTGCCATCAATATGCCAACAATTGGTTTAATCCGCGTAGTTATACTAATGTAGGCAATCGTCATCGTAATAAGTACAGATACTAATGGTAGTACAGATAGTAAAAGAACTGTACTTGTATCTATACCGTCTTTTGTTGGTTTAAAAAGCCTAGCACTGATTTGCATAATGAAAAAATATAGAAGACGTCCCAACACAGCAAAAGAGATCATGACAGATAAATCATACTTATATGCTCCAAAATCATGAGATATAGGTGAAAGTAATACAGAAGCTAAAATCTCCGTTCCTCCCATAACCATCGTTAAAAAGCCTATTTGTATGATTCCTATTAACTTCTTACATGTGTAATTTTTGAATAGAAGGATAAAATTCACAAATAAAAAAGCAATTGTATTTATTAATACATTTTTGAATTGTGACAAAGCAAATAACAGCGAGTACCCTAAAATAAACATCCATATTTCTACTTTACAGCCGCCTTTTCGTTCAAATACTTGTTCAAAGTAGCTCCAAGCCGTAATACCTTCTGAAGTTAAAACAAACGCATAACAAATTAATGCCCACATCATTGCATTCCTTCCATATATAAAAGATATTTATTTTTAAACTCAGAATACCGGCGATTTGCCAGATACGCGCTAATTTCTCTATTCGCGTATTTTAACTTGATCAAGTCCTTACTAAAGGATACAACATACTTCATATTAACAATATAATTTCGATATGAAGCATAAAAGCTGGGAATTTCGAGTTCCTCTTGCCAGGATTGGATTCCTTTCACTGAAATCAAATCACCGTCTACCGTACAAACTTTCGTTACCCTCTTTTGTCCTTCCAAACAAATAATATCCTCTGATGAAAGTGTTACCACTCCATCCTTTGTTTCAACCGGGATACGAATACTTTCGATATTATATTGATATATAGCATCCTTTAAATTCTCAAAAAGTCGATTTTTATTAATTGGTTTAGAAAGATAACGAAAAACACGGAAGCGCATAGCTTCGTCTAAATAATCCGGATAGGACGTCACAATAACGATTTTTGTTCTAGGGTTTCTTTTCATTAATTCTGCCCCAACATAAATTCCGCTTCGTCCCGGCATTTCAACATCCAAAAACGCAATATCCGCCTTTTGTTCTGCTTTGAGTAGTTCTTCGCCGCTTACATACACTTTCATCTCCGGACGTTTCAGCTTTCCCTTTTCAAAATATTCGCAAACGTATTTCTGAAGTTGAGCTAAAATTTTCGAATCATCATCACAAAAAAGAATTCGCAAAGCTACATACCTTCCTCCTACATGATATTTGATTATATCATGACTTGGAGATTTTGTCACTTTCTACTTTCTGTTCTCTCAACTCTACAAAATGTTGCACAAGTTGCATAATCATCTCTATTTTTTGATCTGAGCACTTTTGCAACAAGTCAGAAGCATCCTTTGAAACTCGATTTGAATGCATACTCCCCAGCAGCAAAAAATCAGGTGTCACATTAAGTTCATCGCAAATTTTCACAAATAGCGCGACACTGGGAGTTGCCTTTCCGTTTTCAATTCCAGACATATGATTGTTTGAAATATCCAGTTTTTCTGCCAAAATATTTTGCTTTATCCCTAACTTCTTTCGTCTGTCAGATATTCTTTTCCCAATTTCCTTCATATTTAAATTCATAATACCTCGACTGCAAATAGTACAGTTCCGTCTCCGCATCGAAGTAATACCCTCGGTATCGGATAGGATTGATGTTTGCGATGTGGTTTGCATCAGTAATGGCTTTGCCGCTTGCATCGGTAACGGAGAGTGTATTGCCCCATGTGTCGTAGATATACCTTGCGACAAGGCTTCCCTTCGTATCGAAAATCTCACGGACATCGTGGTAGGTGACCCGGCCATTCTCGATTTTGCCGGAGTGGTACGCAAAGGAGATGCTGTACCCGTTCAAGGCTTCGGCCAGTTCCACGTCCGACTGCACATTCTTACGCCGCCATAATTCCAGCGTTTTTTCATAATCCGTCATGCGCAGCCTCCTTGTTGATTTTCCATACCAATATTATAACGCAGCTTTCACTTGCGTACAACATCATTTGCAGGTTTTCATACCAGGAACGAGCTGATCAATGGGCTACCCCTTCCGAAATTCCCCCGGAGTCACCCCATGTATTTTCTTGAACACCTTCACAAAGTAGCTCTGGGAGGAATATCCCAGATACTCCGCAATCTCTACCGCGGATTTCTTCGTGACCGCCAGCAGCCGCTTGGCCTCATCCATCTTAACGGCGGTGACAAAGGTGTTGACCGTCATACCGGTCTCCCGGACAAAGCGCTCACACAGGTGGGTACGGTTCATGCCCAGGGCTTTCGCCAGAACCGCGGTAGTGATGGGCTCGCTGAGGTTGGTCAAGATGTACTCCCTGGCGCGTCGAATGAACACGGAGCCGCTCGTGCCGCAGCGAACATCCTCCACGCGGCGGGCAAACTCCAGCACCATACGGGCATTCAGCCTGGTCAGAGCCTCCAGGTTGTCCAGGAGCTCGGCCTTCTGTATGAAATCGTCACTGAGGGAAAAGGCCGTTTCCGCGTCCAGCCCGCCCCTGATAGCGGCCCGGGAAACCAAAGTCGCCTTGCAGATGATCAGGTTCTTCTCCTGCCGCAGGGCGCTGTCGGCCATGCTTCCGGCCCGGCCCTCCGCCGGGCGCTGAAACAGCTTTTCGATCTCATCCGCCCGGCCATGCTCCACGTTGGACAGCAGCCGCTCCTCCAGCTCCAGGGTGTTGTGCATGAAATGCTCCGGCGCGGGCATATCCGGGGCATAAAAGGCCGGGAGTTTCGGCGGATCCTCCTCGTCCAGCAGGAAGCTGGACACGCTTACCTTCTCCCCGTTAATGAAATATTGGATGGTGCATAGGATCTGCAAAAAGTTCCGCAGGGGGGTAGGCGGGCATAACCGAAAAGTAGTCCAGCACCTCCTGGGTGCGGCTTACCGGCTCGCCCATGCGGGCCAGAATTTTCCGGGCAAGGTTCCTGCTTACCGGGGACGGGGACACCGGACCGATGACCAGAGCAATGTCCTCCCCTCTTATGCGGAACAGCCCGTAGTACAGGAAGTTCGGATCCATATAGTAGCCCACGTCCCCGGCGATTTTGAAGATATTTTCCTCCTCGGTTATGGCGAAATCCGGCTTGAATCGGGTGTGGTGCAGGCTCAGAAAGCGGCCGTCCCGGTAGATACGCACCGGCACCCCGGCCAGAGCGGCAAGAGACTCCGCGAGATAGTTGTAGTCCATAACTGCCTCCTGAAAAATCTGTTGCAATTTTACCTTAAAACCGACAAAATTACAAGACAATTTCCGGCGTTTCCTGTATGATAAATGACAGAAGGAGGCGCTTGATATGGAATCCGCCAAAGAAAAATGGGGCTGGCTGCCTAAAAGCAAAATCACAGGCGATGCCGTGAGTCCAAAGGAGAAATGTGAAGTGATAAAATAATGGTAGACACAAAAGAGCCTACCATTATTTTTATGCTATTATAGACATGGAGGTGGCAATATGGCTGGTAAATACACGATGCGAAGCAAAGAAGAAAAGTTAGCTATTGTAAAGAGGAATCTAGCAGGAGAAACTTCAAGGTCGCTCGAAAGAGAAACAGGATGCAGTCATCGGTTAATACAAGAGTGGACCAGAAAGTATCTAGCAGAAGGTGAAGCCGGGCTGGAAGTTAAGAAGAAACCCGGGAATCCTTTATCTCGTTATGAGCGCCGGAATGAACTGACCTACGAGGAGCAGCTGCAATACAGATCAAACTGCTGAAGCGAGAGTTGGTTAAGAAAGAGGCGGAGGTACTTCGTTTAAAAAAACGGAACGAACGAAAAGGGGCGATGCCCGAAAAAGATGATCCGAGAGATGTATGCCGAGATTCAAAAGCAGACAGACAAACATTCTGTCAGCGAACTTTGTGAAATCTACGGTGTTTCTCGCAGCGGCTACTACAAGTGGCTGAAGCGAGCAGGACAGTTAAACCGGTATGAGAAAACACATAAAATACTGGATAGTTATGTCCTGGACATCCATTCCCACCACCCAATGATGGGATACCGCCAGATCAGGGATAAGCTGTACCTTGAATTCGGTTGGATCGTCAGTGATCCTACTGTTTGGAAGTCAATGAAGCGACTGAGAATCCACGGATACACCAGGCGCAGGAAAGCTACGGCCACAGGAACCAACTTAGAACACATCCGCTATGCCAAGACCCGTGAGACTTATGTAGCCTACCGCAAGTCCGGTTACTCCAAGAAATTCCGTCAGGAACATGAGGAGGAAATCCTGCTCCATCAGGCAGCCAAAAACCGCCTTTGATGATATGGGAGTCAAGAAGCTACCCCAAGTTAAGGAGTTGCAAGCCGAGTATGCCCGGCTCCTGGAGGAAAAGAAAAAGATCTATGCAGAGTGCCGGCGCTCCCGTGAGGGAATGCGGGAGTTGTTGACAGCTAAAGCCAATGTAGACCGACTGCTGAAACTGGACGAGGAACAGAAAAAAGAACAAGAAAAGGACCATGACCAGCGGTGAGCCGGTCATGCTCCTAAGCGTTCACAGAACGCGCAGCCGCAGAATGGAATTCTGCGTTCATGGGGGCTTGGGAGATACCCTCAACAAGCAGCGCCGGAAGCTGAATGGCTATCCAGGAGCATTGCTTGCCAGTATTATCGGAAAGTTCTGATAACCAGATTATCCAATAACAGAATAACCGAAAGGAGCCTGGTATACCAGAGTCGAGACTATCCCAAGTTTTGTTTAAAGCTCCCATACAGTGTAGACTAGAAGCACCACACAGGAGATATACCATATGTCCAGAAAGAATCGCACCCCGTAAGAAAATGCCTGTCGAAAAAGATTCGTGAGCTGCTACAGATGGCAAACATTGGCAGCATGGACGACATTCAGAATCTGTTCAAGGAGACCATTGCCGAGTTCATGGAGAACGGCTTGGAGGCAGAGCTGGAGGACGAGCTGGGTTACAGCAAATACGACTATCGGAACAATAACATGGACAACAGCTGAAACGGCCACAGTTCTAAAACGCTGCGCACCAGCTTTGGGGATGTGGAAGTATCAGTTCATCGAGATCTCAAGGGGAGAATTCGAGCCCCAGGCACTGAAAAAGAACCAGACCAGCATCAGTCAGGAAATTGAGGAGAAAATCCTGTCCATGTGCGCCAATGGGATGACCACCGACGACATCACGGTCCACATCCAGGACATCTTTCCGGCCATCCAGAGTGACTCCAATAGCAATGTACACTGCTTTCTTCACGATTTGCCCTTCACTACATCAGAACTCCAAAAATTAAAAAACTTTTAATTTGGAAAACTTTGATAAAATGAAAGCTGTCATTTATGCAGGGAACCCGAAGCACCTTGGCTTCGGGTTCCCTGCATAAGTATTATATTACTTTATTATTTATTATTGATTACTGCAGGCCTGCCTTCTTTTCCCGCAGACAATTCCACACCAGAAGGAACATCCCGATGAACAGTGTGGCCACGCCCATGCCACAGAACATTCCTTCATAGCCGAAGGATTCCGCGAAAAAACTGCCCCCGATAGGCGCCAGGGCGTTTCCTAGATTCTGGCCGATCACAATGGTGGACACCGCCACCCCCGCCTTTGAGGCGTCCAGCGTGCGAACGGTATGGGCCTGCAGGCAAGGAGTTCCAGCCCCCTGTCCCAGGGCCCGGCAGACAGCTGCCAGCACCATCATGGCTAAAGAGTAAGCAACGCCCACCAGGAAGGTGCCCAGGGCGGCGAATACCACCGCAGGGATCATCACGAAGTACAGACCTTTCTTATCCTGCAACCGCCCGGTGATGGGCTTTACAATCAACAGCGCCACAGCGTAGGCCGTGAAGAACAGGGAGATGTTAGGGATACCCCGCTCGGTGGCCAAGATGTCCAGGTAAGTGGTGGCCAGACCGTTGGCGGAACTGAACAGGGTGGCCAGCAACATCAGGCTTAGAAACTCTACAGCAAACAGGTCGTTGAGCTTCAGGGAGTGCTTCTTTTCCCCCTCCTGAGGCGCCTTGGCGTCATAGGGCAGGATAGTGACGCACACAAATGACAGGATCGTGGAAATGCAGGCTGCCACAAAGGCCGCCCCGAACCCCATAGCGTCCCGCAGAGCCAGGCCTAGGGCCGGGCCCACCGCCTGTGCCAGGGGCATCACTAGGCCAAAGTAGCCCAAGCCCTCCCCCATACGGTCCCGGGGGATAAACTCGCTGGCGTAGGCGGTGGTCAACACGGAATTGATAGTGAAGAACACACCGGTGCCCGCCCGCAGGAACACCAAAAATGGAATGGTGGTGGCGAAGGCATGGCCTAGCAAAAACAGGGCGTAGAGCAACTCTGTGCACATTAGCAGCCGCTTGCGGTTCATCCGGTCGGACAACACCCCCGCCACTGGGGACATGAACATCCCGATCAGGGACATAATTCCCGCAATAGATGAGGCCACCGTCAATTCCGCACCCAGGTCCAGGGCGAAGCTGGCTACCAAAGGGAAAGTCATCTGTCCCGCCGCTCCGTTTGTCAGGTTGATCAAAATGAGGACGATAAACTTCCACGTCCACAATGTATTTTTTTGACTTAATGGTTTTTTCACTTTCCGCCTCACCTTCGACTAAGTCTTTCTTCTATAACAACAGATATTTCGTCGGTCTTTACTTTTTCACCCCAAAGACAACATACTTTTTTCTGAGCCGGAACAGCTATTTTGGGACGGGTCGGAATAGGCTTCTATTTGAGAATCCGCCTTCAGGGCGATGACCGTGTTGAAGCGCGCAATAGATACGGTTTTTCCGTCACTTCGGGCTAGATGGAATTTCCAGCGAAATTGGGGGTCCTAATTTTGGGTAACCGCTTTCCGTCCTCGGTCTACATATCATAGTCCGCTCCGAGTAGTTCGATGTCAGGATGCTTGGCTGTCAAGCGCACGTATCCCGGTTGATCACGCAGCAATCCAGATTGCCCATCTCAATGAACTCATCCATGATCTTGATGGTCTCATTATTGCTTGGGCAGGGGTAAAGCAATAAATGCAGCTTTCTTTATCTAATTCTTATTTAAGCTGCCTTTCCTGTTTAATTTGTATTGTTACGGCGCCAACCAGGCTTTTAAAAAACGAACAGTCACATCAAGAACTTGATCTGTCCACAAAAATGCACCGTGACCAGCTCCTGTCACCTTGCAAAAATGAACCGCATGTCCGGTCTTTTGCAGTTTTTGGACAGTGAGGACACTTTGATTAAATGGAACGACAGGGTCTTCATCGCCGTGAACCACCAAGAAAGGCGGTAACGGAGTTCCCTCCTTGATGTAGTTAAGAGGGTTACCGGGCTCTGCCAACTCAGGGTGCTCCGCTACACAGCCACCAAATAAAATATCCTCAGGAATCCGGGATTTATCTGCCACCACAAAGGGGTCACGGGGTTTGTTGTTCACCTGACTAATATCGCTGGGACCGTAAAAATCCACCACTACTTGAACAGCATCGGAATACTCCCGGTATTCCTCTGTCTTGAATAGTTCCATATCACCAGTAACACCCACCATTTGAGCCGCATGTCCCCCCGAAGAATCTCCCCAGATGGCTACTTGCTCCGGGTCAATATGATATTCTTTTGCATGGGCACGCAAAAAACGAATAGCTGCTTTAATATCCTGCAAGAACGCAGGAAATTTCGCTACAGTGGCAGCTCGGTGCTTCACACTAGCTACTACAAATCCTTCACGGGCCACCTGCACCAACTGAGGTATGTTACGGTACTTCTCCTGCTCACCCCAAGCGGCACCTTGCACAAATACCACCAGGGGAAATGTCCGGTCAGAAGGCGTTCCAGGAGCAAGACCGCAGGGCAGCAATAACTGCAATAGAAGGCTCTCTTCCTCTCGCTGGACATATGGAATATCCGGGAAATAGTTGACAATCCCGGTCTGGGATTTATCTGCAGGCAAAATCTGCATTCCAGGCAGCACAGTGGTATCGCTTGGTACAATACTCTTTCTCCACGCCATAAATGATTCCTCCATTTTTTCATAATAATTTCAAAATAAAAACAAATAGAACTATTAAATGGTATCGTGTCTATCTAGCCGTTCTAACCTTCTCAACACGGAGAGCAAATGTTCCACGGCGATTTCTAATTTCTGGCGGGTAAGACGGCTCTCTTCCTTCCCCTTTAGAATCTGCTGAATCACAGGGGGCCCACCAGGCATAATGATATCGTTGCCGGCAGCTACAGCTTCTGCGCCATCTACCACAATGTCCATATCGCCCCAGTCGGTGACCACAACCCCGTCAAAGCCCCACTCTTCCCGAAGAATGTGAGTACACAAATCCTTGCTGCCCCCAGCAAAGGTTCCATTAACTTTGTTGAAGGAGGTCATCACACAGTGAAGCCCGGCCTCCACCGCCATCTGGAATGGCTTGAGGTACAGCTCCCGTAGGGCGCGCTCCGAGACAAGGGAGTCCACTGCGTCGAAAGCAGGAATGCCGTTTTCCAGTTTAGCACTGCCCCGCCGGTAGGTTTCTTGCTCGTTGGCTGCAAAATGCTTAGCACACACCAGCACTTTGTGGTTTTCCTGAACCCCCCGGAGCACTGCCGAACCCATCGCCCCCGTCAGGAATGGATCTTCGGAGTAATACTCAAAGTTACGTCCCCCTAAGGGGTGGCGGTGAAGGTTTAAGGCAGGAGCAAGCCACACATCCACCTGCTGGGCCTCGCACTCAGCACCCACCGCGTTCCCCATTTGGTACAGGGCATCCACGTCAAAGGAGCAGGCAAGCAGCATCTCCCCGGGCCAGCTGACCCCGCCGACCCCTGCGGGGCCGTCCTTGTAAAACATCGAGTGAATACCCCGCTCCGGCACAGCTGGGGACACATATCCATTGTATCCCGCCGGGTGGTCGTTAACGGTGAGAGGCCTGCCATCCTCTTGAAGGGTGGAGGGCAGCTCTGCCTCCTGAAAGTCCGGGAAGGGCAGACCTGAGCCGTAGCCCACGCACAGGCAGGCCAGCTGATTTTCCGTCAGGGCCGAGCAGTCCACCGCCGGAGCCGCAGGGATGTTCACCGTTGGCACATCCTCTGGGAAGAGACCCAGCACTGGACACCCCTGGGGGACCTTTGCCAGAACAGGCTCCCGGACGAGAAGGTGCAGCTTCTCTCGGAAAACAGGATCCAGGACCAGCCGATTTTCCACCTGTTGGACCAGAATATCCTTTTCCACTCGGACCACCGCCACTGTTTGGGTGTGGGCGGAGGAATTCCCCAGCTTCACTAGGTATGTCCCCGCCTCTATGACCCAAGCGGCCCGATCCTCCCGGAAAGAGGCCAGCTCTTTCCAGGGAATGGTCATGGCAATGATCTCGGTCTGCCCTGGAGCCAGCTCCCCCGTTTTGGCAAAGGCTTTCAGCTCTTGGAACGGGTGTGGCTGGGCAGTCACCTGAGCAGACACATACACCTGTGACACCTCCCGACCAGAGCGGAATCCGGTGTTTTTTATCTTGGATTTCACAGTCAGCCCTTGGGCGGTCTTTGCCACCCCGGCGCAGGTCAGAGAGAAGCTGGTGTAGGAAAGACCAAATCCGAAAGGGTACAGGGGTTCAATCCTGAAGGAGTCGAAGTACCGGTAGCCTAGGTAGATATCCTCCCGGTAGGCGGTAACGGGCCGGTGAGCGAAGGCACGGTCCACAAGGGGTGGGGTCAGGCCGTAGTCCTCATATGTCTTGATCTGCTTCGGGTGGTCCTTGTCCCAGGAAAAATCCTCCCAGGCGGGATAGTCATTCCTCCGCTTGGCAATGGTGACACTCAGCTTTCCGGATGGGTTGGCCTTGCCGACTAACAGCTCTGCCAAGGCAGCAGGGCCCTCTTCCCCAGGAACGCCCAAAAATAGCAAGGCCTGAATTTGCGAATGCTCTTCTACCCAGGAAAGGTCCATCAGACCATTTCCATTCAACACCACCGCTACCTTAGGAAAATGGGCGCAAATGGCCTCCAACAGGACTTTTTCCTGATTGGAAAGGTAGTAGTCATTTTCCAAGCGACGATCGCACTCCTCCCCACCGGACTTGCGACCCACAATCCACAGGGCGGTATCCGTCCACCTGGAAGCCTCATCAAGAAGTTCTTGCGGAGGGGAAAACTCCGGGGGATTGGGGATGTACTTGCCAAAAATCTCGTACATCAGACCGCTATTGACAGCATCCTTTATTTTTGTAAAGTCGAACTCCGAGGGATTGTCTTTATGATAGGCCTTGAACTCATCCTGGTACCAGGCAGAGAGAGACTCCTCCGGCTGTACGCCAACAGCCTTCAGCGCATCTACTACACTGGGAGACACACCTCCCCGGGCAGCTCCGGACCCGTTGCCGGAGAGCACCGCATCCCACTGGGCCCATCCGAACAGGGCGACCTTCGCTCCCTGGGGCAGTGGCAGTACTCCCCCTTCATTTTTCAGCAGCACCACCGAGCTCTTAACAGCCTGGCGGGCAGTTTCGCGGGCGTTCAAGGTTGCACCTCCCCAGATATACTTCGTAGATAATGGCGCTTTATAATGTTCCCCAGTACGTTTTTTGCGCCCCGCTGAAGCTCCGCCAGGGTCAGACCTCCCTTGTGGTAGGACTCTAAAACGGAGGGATCCGGGCTGCCCTCCCGGTCCACAGCGCCGGGCATCAACACGTCCACCTGGGACCGGACACGGTAGGCGCTGTCCCACACATTCTCAAAGTCCGGGTCGGCGCTGGGACGCTCCCACCAGTCGGTCATCACCGAGCCGCCGTAGCCCCACTCGCCCCGGAGAATGGTGGTGCACAGATCGTAGTTGTAGTGGCTCCACACCCCGTTGATCTTGTTGTAGCTGGTCATGATGTGATGGGGTGCGGCCTCCTTGATGCAGATCTCAAAGCCCTTCAGATAGATCTCCCGCAGAGCCCGCTGGGACACCTGGGAGTCGTTGTACTCCCGGTTGGTCTCCTGGTTGTTGCAGGCAAAGTGCTTGGGGCAGACGGAGACGCCGTTCTTCTGGATGCCCCGAACCATCGCGCCGGCAGTTTTGCCCGCCAGCAGGGGATCCTCGGCGAAGTACTCGAAATTCCGGCCGCACAGGGGATTGCGGTGGATGTTCATCCCGGGCCCCAGCAGCACGTCGCTGTCTTTCTGGACCATCTCACGGCCGTGGGCCTGGTAGAGGCTCTCCACCAGGGCGGGATCCCAGGTGCAGGCCAGGCAGGTGCCGCAGGGCAGCAGGGAGCAGTAGTACTGCAGCCGGATGCCGGAAGGACCGTCGGTGGTGGTGATGGGGGGCACGCCCTTCTCCCGCAGGCTCTCGATGATGCCGCCCATGACAGCGGCGTTGCCCTTAGCGCCCAGAGGGCTGTCCATGACAAAGTCCCCGTGGGTCAGGGATTCCAACTCCTCCGGGGTCAGCTGAGCCACAAAGTCCTCCATGGAGGCCAGTCCCGCCTCCACGTCCTTGAGCTTGATGCCCTTATCCCCGGTGAAGGGGATCTCGGTGGGCAGGTTGTCCAGGATCCGCTCCTTCAGAGAGCGCTCAGCCAGAGGCACGGGCTGATAGACTTTCTGGCCGTCCTTGTTCACCAGCCGGTCAAACTGGGTGACCGGGGCGCAGGCCTCCTGGAGCTGGGCGGTCACCTGCAGCTCACTCTGGGAGAAGGTCCCCGCCTGCTGGGCGGAGCGCACATCGGTACCCACAAAGATGTCATAGTCTCCGGCCTCCAGCACCCAGGCGTTCTTGTGGCCGGTGGCGCCGGAGTCATCGAAGCTGGCCATGGCGGTCACCGGGAAGGTGAGGGTCAGGGCCTGGGACTGGCCAAGCTGGAGCAGCTTGGTCTTCTGGAAGGCGCACAGCACTCGGCTGGCCTTGCCCAGCTGGCCTTGAGGAGCAGCGGCGTAGACCTGCACCACCTCTTTGCCGGGGCAGGAGCCGGTGTTCTTCACCGACGCCTTCACCCGGACCGTGTCCCCCAGAGTCTTCACCTGGACGTTCTCCAGGGCGAAGGTGGTGTAGGATAGGCCGAAGCCAAAGGGGAACTGGACCGCGTCCTTGGCGAAGGTCTCAAAGTAGCGGTAACCCACATAGATATCCTCGGTGTACTGGTTGTATTCCTGCCCCAGGAAGTTCTGACTGGGGTAGTCCTCGTACCGGAGGGCCACCGTGTCGCTGAGCTTGCCGCAGGGAGTGACCTTCCCGGTGAGCAGGTCCGCCACAGCGTTGCCGCTCTCCATGCCGCCCTGCCACACAAACAGCGCCCCGTCAATGGGGTAATCGCCCAGCCAGCTGAGATCCAGGATGCTGCCGGCGTCGATGATCACGGCGGCCTTCTGGAAGGCGGAGCTCACCTGGGAGAGCAGCTTCTTCTCGTCCTCGGTCAGGTAGTAGCTGCCGGGTTCCAGGTCGTTTTCCCGGGCCTCACCGGCTGCCCGGCCGATGACCACCAGAGCCGTGCCGCACCGGGAGGCGGCGGCCTTCACCTGGTCGTCGGTGAGGGGCATCTCGTCGAAGTACCGGGGCCAGTGGCCCCAGAAGCCCATGAAGGGCTCGTTCTCGGCGCACCACTGGGCGTAGGTCTGGGCCAGCTCCTGGTCCACGGCCACACCGGCGTTCTCCAAGCCCTCCATCAGGTTGACCTTGTAGGGCGGGTTCACGTCGCCGCCGGAGCCGTACCCCACGTAGAACCAGTCCAGCTGCACCCGGCCGAACACCGCCACCGGTTCCTCGGACTTCAGGGGGAGAACGGCGTTGTCGTTTTTCAGCAGGACGGCGCCCTCTGCCGCCGCCTGACGGCTCAGAGCGGGCAGATGGGGCTCGATGTCCTTTTCGCCGAAGACGGGCCTACCTGTATCTTGTGCCAAGATATCTAGAAAGTCTGGAGACAACGTAGCCCGAATTTCTTCGGGAATCCTACTTATATCCATAAAAAATCCTCCACATTCATGTATTAATGATTTTGTTGTTTTAAAACTTTTTTCACAAAGTCATTAGCGCTGAAAAACTGGGCAATTTCCATTCCCCCACCCCAGTCTTGGCAGCATCCCCCAGGGCCGCGGCTTTCATTCCGGCCCGGTGGGCGGCCTCCACACCGGACACGGCGTCCTCCACAACTAGGCAGGTTTCCGGAGACAGCCCCAGATACTCTGCCGCTTTCAAAAACACCTCTGGGTCGGGCTTGGAACGTGTAATGTTGTTTCCATCCGACACAGCGTCAAAATAGCCGCCCAGGCCAAGCCGGTCCAAGATGAGAGGCGTGTTTTTGCTGGAAGAACCGATGGCAAGCTTTAAGCCCTGTTTTCGCAGGGTTTCCAGAGTTTCAAACACCTCCGGGCTCAGATCCGCCGGAGTCATCTCCCTGAGCAATTCCTGATAGCGAGTGTTTTTAGCCGCAGCCATTTTCTCTTTTTCTTCCTGGGAGTAGGAGCGTTTTGCCCGCTCCAGAAGGATCTCCAAACTCTCCATCCTGGAAACGCCCCGCAAACGGTTGTTGACACTGCGGTCAAAGGGGATGCCCTCCCGGTCTGCCAATTCCTTCCAGGCCTGGTAGTGGTACTCATCCGTGGAACAAATCACTCCATCCAAATCGAAAATGATACCTTGAAATATCATGCAGTCCTCCTTATAAAAACCGAGCTCCCCACACGCCGCACCAGGGATCTATAGGGCTTTTTCCAACAAAAATATCACGACCGATCAATTTCTTCACACATGCCTCAACAGTAGCCTGGTTATCACAATAGCAATTGACAAAAGTGGAGATAAAGGGTACATCAATCATATGATAGGGGTTGCAAAAGGATACGAACAAAGTGGGAATGTCCCGAGTGTACCAGGGTTCGTCAGCAGCCATCAGCGTGACCCAATCCAGGCGGCGGGTGGTATTATTGGAACCGGTGGCCACATTGGCCGCCACAATGGACAAATCAAATTTCCCCTTCAAATCTCCTACTCCCGCAGTGAAGATTTCTCCTTGCTCCAGAGTGGCGTAATCGAACAGAGATACAAGAAATCCCGCCCTCTCTAAGGCAGCTTTTAGCGGCTGCGCTACACTGGAACTCTCCCCAAAGGAGCCTGTTTTTCCTTCACCTAATACGGTCAAACGGATGCGTGGCGTTTTTTTCGGGGAAATTGGCAGAAGGTTCTGATTATCTTTCACCAAAGTGACAGCCTTCTCCGCGCATTCTTTTGCCCAAGCTTGGTGCTTTTCACAACCTAGAACTGACATATTCCCTGGGAACAGAGTACCCAATTTTCGTTTTTCCGGCAGACCCAGATGGGCCTTAGTAGCCAAAATTCTAGTGACAGCCTCCTCTACCCGTTTCCAAGACAATCGGCCATCCTGCAATGCTTCCCGAATAGATCCAATATCCTCTTCCATGTTCTTACAGAAAAGGAGCATATCCACTCCAGCATTCAGCGCGGCCACCAAGGCGTTGGCACGGGACAGAGCCATGCTAAAACCCACCATTGGAGTAGCATCAGTAACAACTAAACCTTGAAAACCCAGCTGCCCCCGTAGCACTCCAGCAACTAGCTCCTTGCTGGTGGAACCTGGAAGCATATCTTTCTCCTGCAAAGAGGGATTAATCTTTCTCGTCATGGCAGGCTGGTAGATGTGCCCCACCATTACGGTTTCAGCTCCCTCATCGATCAGAGCCTTATACACGCGACCGTATGTTTCCTCCCATTGGGGGGCGGGCAGGTCATTCACAGTAGCTAGCAGGTGCTGATCTCGTTCATCCCGACCATCTCCAGGAAAGTGCTTGATGCACACAGCCATCTGGGCACCACTGTCCCGGATTCCCTGGCAGTAGGCACGGGCCATTGCGAGTACTGTGTCTGGGTCAGATCCGAAAGTTCGCACGTTGGTGATGGGGTTTCTCCAGTTGTAGTCAATGTCGATGATAGGCGCAAAAGACCAGTTACAACCCAAAGCGCCTGCCTCACACCCACAGATTTCTCCTAGACGGTGGGCTTGTTCTGGATCCTCAGTAGCAGCGATTTCCATCTCTTTAGCAAAATAGGTTCCCTCGGTGGCAATCCCGTTTCCACCGGCTTCCAAATTGGCAGGAAGCAACAATGGAATTTTACTGGCCTTATCCATGGCCTGGTAGGCCGCTAATACTTGAGCGGCCGGAGCCGAGCGGAACATAAACCCTCCAGGCTGATACCGTTGGACCAGCTCTCCCAGGGTCTGGGGATTCTCTCCACCGGCAGTGATGCAAAACAATTGTCCGATTTTCTCCTCAGGTGTCATAGAGGAGAGGGCACCTTGGACCCAGGTGATGGATTCTTCACTTAAGAAGAAAGGGCTGGCGCGTAAGTCGATCATAATGGCAGTTTCCTCCTTCAATCTTCCATTATATATTTCAGCACAAAAGCCTGAAGTGGATTTTCCTCCACCTGCTCACAGTGTGGCTTTTCTTGAAACAGCATGTTTTCCCGGTCCGTCTCAGTGTATGGTTTCCAGGTTGGCAACTTTTCTCCATTTGGATTTTTACGTTTAGCGAAATTTGCCCAATAAGCAGTCATAGCCCGCGACAGTTCAAAGTCGGTTCCGGTCATGGGACGCCAGCAACGTTCAAAAGTGCCAAACACATACCATAACTCTGACGAGTGAAAAGAGCCATCGTTATTGCCGGGCAAATCATGGTCAAAGACATACAAATAGGCAGGAGCATGACCAGCTCGAAGAACAAGCTCACACAAGGCACGGTTTCCCACCATCCCTGTGTGCGTATCTTTTATCACGCGGGGGATGTCTTCCGGTTCCTTTACCTGAGCTAACTCCATATAGGCTTGAGCTTTGTTGCCAAACAGGCATTCTTGCAACCTTTCCCATTCCTTCACCGGCATACTACCACTCCCAAACATGTTGGCTTCTCCAGAGGTGCTCCCCACCATGATAGGAATATCTGGAAATTCCCCACAAAAATAGGCTTGGGAAGGGGTGTGCTGCAGAAAATAGCCATCTATAATGGTGCCAAAGTAGTACTTGGGTGGAATTTGAGGACCGATAGCCTCATCCAACACCTTCCATGGGAGTTCACGTAGTTCTTCCACTGTGGAACACCCCAAACTTTCAGCATACTCCACTCCTAAGCGTTCCGCTTTCTCAAGGGGTGTGGGCGCCATAACTTTGCTGATTTTCTCAATGGAAGCGGAGCTTTGAATGATCACACCAGCGATATCTCCACGGGTAAGAGGAGACACCAGCAGGTCTTGAACACTAGCTGCCCCAGCAGACTGCCCAAAAATGGTAATGTTATTCGGATCACCCCCAAAATTCTTGATATTGCGCCTGATCCATTTCAACGCCGCAACCTGATCTAAATGTCCGTAGTTTCCAGAAACATGATGTGGACTTTCTCGAGAAAGGTCTGGGTGATTAAAAAATCCCAAAATTCCAAGCCGGTAGTTAATAGTCACCAAGATAACCCCTTCCCGACAGAAGGCCTCGCCATCAAATTCCGGCTCATAACCGTAACCTCCCATCAGGGCTCCTCCATGGATCCATAATAACACAGGCATTTTTTCATCATGGGTAATGGACGGCGTCCATATGTTGAGATAGAGACAGTCCTCATCCATGGGTTCGGTGCTGCGATAAAACTCGTCCCCGTACAGAGTACCCATAAAATTTCGATGCTGAGGAGCAATCGGTCCAAAGCGCGCAGCATCCCGCACACCTTTCCAAGGGATAACGGGTTGAGGCTCTTTCCACCGCAGATTTCCCACTGGAGGAGCCGCATAAGGGACACCTTTAAAAACCGTGTATTGGGGTATTCCCGCCGGCACTCCCCGTAAGGCCCCACTTTCCGTTTGAACCACCCGATTAATCTGAGGATAAACTTGCTGGGACATATTGTGTTCCTTCCTTTCTTCCAGATAATTATATTGAAAGAAAAAAGCTGTAAAGAAACGAGAACCAACCAACGCTGATCCGGCATTTTTACAGCTTTTTCCCTCTATAATATTGACACCCACATGGCTAACACTGTGCCTTAATGCAAAATCAAGATTTCATCTTCTCCATGAATTTTCCGAAGGTCAGGAGCCACCGGCAGGAAAGCCTCGTAAAAATCATCATCAAAGTGATGGCACATCCGGCACTTGGCGTCCAGAACCATCGTTGCGGCATCATCAGCGGTGCAAGGCTCCCACTGGGGAAGATTCGCTGCCGTAGGCACACCGGTTGTGGCAAAGCTGACGAATGCTCCCGACATATTTGCCTCCAACTGATCAGAAACACCAGGCTTGTTGCAAATCGCCACTTTATCTGTGTTGTGGAACGCAAATGGAATATCAGAGCAGTGCCATGCCGGCCGGCCATCGTCAATGGGGAACTGATAAGAAAAAACATAGTTGTACGTAGGTACCTGAGACTGAGCCGCCTTCATTTTTACATAGTTCTTGGTTGCCACTCTGGAGAAGGTATCAGAGAGAACCAGATCCGTCACAGGGCGGTCCGGATAGCACTGAGCGAACAGCTTAGCTAACGGCTCGGCGTGCTCTCCCAGATACTGGCGAAGAAAGTCTAACTGCTCCTTTTCGCTCATAGTAGTGCGGTTTTTCAGGCTGGGAGCCATACCGCCAAACTCCGCCACTACTGTACCGGCAATTAGGGGAATAGTTTGGGCATGCTCGGTAAAACCTATATCCCAGGGATCTCCAAGGTAATAGCTATTGGGAATAGGCCCGCATCCGGTGTAACCGCCCGCTTCTCGGATAGCGGGAACCACCTTTTTATAGGCTTCGGCCAGAGTCTCATAGGGCAATGTTTCCAACTGTTCCACCTGGGCTTCGGTCAATCCCAATTCATTGAGCATGGCTTGAATCAATGGACGGCTATCCGTGTTCTTACTATTCATCAAACCACGACCATCAGCGATACCACTCATGATAATAGCCTTGTGGAACAGGCCGTCCGCTGCGGGAGTCTGCATAAGGGAAGTAACCTTTCCACCACCGCCAGACTGACCAAAGATGGTCACATTTTCCGGATCTCCGCCAAAGCGGGCAATATTATCATGTACCCACTGTAAAGAGGCCACCAGGTCAGCGTTGCCCACATTGCCAGAGTTCCAATACTTTTCCCCATAGGGCGACAGATCTAAATACCCCAAGATATTCAGGCGATGATTGACAGTTACAACTACCACGTCGCCAAATTTAGAAAGGTTTTCCCCATCATAGGCAATCTGCTCAATAGATGAACCAGCGGAGAATCCGCCACCATGGAACCACACCATCACAGGACGCTTGGCAGTTTCATCCAGGGACTGGGTCCAAACATTCAGGTACTGGCAATTCTCATCTTTGGGCCAGTAGCGGTGAGGAACACAAATCTCCCCCCAGGCAGTTTCCCGGTCAAGCATAGGGCACACGAAGCCGTAGGAATGGGCGTCATACACCCCCCTATCCTTCCAGGAAGGGAAAGGTTCAGGCATCTGGAACCGCTTGGCTTTAGCGTAGGGAATACCGTGGAAAGTGTAAGTGCCATCCACCTGAAAGCCCCGCACTTTACCAGAAACAGTTTCCACAATGGGTGCATCTAAAGAACAAAGAAATTGTTTAGCCATCGTTTTACTCCTTTTGTATATTTATTTTTTATTTTGCAGTAATCACCGGGCAAGATAGCGATCGTAAGCCGCTTGGTAAATCTCCACGATTCGATCCATACCATAGGAGGACAAAGTCTCCCGGAAGTCATCAAAAGAGGTGCTATCGTTACCATTGATGTAGTTTACCATGTACTCCTCAATCAAAGTGTTGACAGCTGTCTGCAGGGAAGTCAGCTCCACACCTTCCGCATCGGTGAAAGCCAGAGAGCTAGTCAGCCAGAGATTTGTTTCCGGAGCAGAGAAAATAGCGGTGGAATCCAGCTGGATGTTGTCTTCCGAGTTATTGATAATGTTGGCCATCTTCCAACCCTGCTCAACATCGTGCTTACCAAACCAGCTGCCAGAGTTAAACGTGTATTGATACAACACATCGGAAGGAGCCAGACCATCGGGATTGTTGGTGACCAACTCGGTGAACTCAGGAGTACCTTCCTCGTCAAGCTCATAGGTTTCGCCCTCGATGCCATACCAGCTCAAGTAGGTACCCTCATCAGACCACCAATAGTCCAACCACTGAGCAGCGAGCTCAGGCTTCTCACAAGCAGTGGTGATGTAGATGGGATCTTTAGCAATGATACGTTGGGAGCACTGCACAGGCTCATCTCCGGGTTTCAGCACCGGATTGGTAATGGCCTGAAAATACAAATCAGGATTGGTGGTCTGTCCCATAGTATAGGTAGTGTTGCCACAAGCGAAAGCGTACCAGCCATCATACAGAAGAGTACTATCGTTTTCAACGCCACTATAGTCACGGGTCACCATGGGACCACCGGAAGTGAAGTTGGGATCGATTAGGCCCTCGGAGAACCAACTGCGCATCTCCTCCAGATATTGACCAAACCCATCTTGAAGAGCGGAAGCGACTACGGTGTCACCGTCCAACTGAAGGTAATTATCTGTAGCATTGGTGGTTACCCCGTATGCCAAAGACAGGTTGGATCCGCCATTGGTTCCAGGAGAGAAAGGAGCGGGCATACCGTTCTCTTTAGCCTTCAGTAACACATCGTGCCACTCGCTAACCGTTTCTGGAAGCTCCAAGCCCATAGGATCAAACAAGTCTTTTCGGTAGGCTAGTCCATTCCAGGTACCCTCTGACTCAATGGTGGTATCCGTACCAACCATTACATAGGCAGCCATCAATTTGTCTTCATCAGAGGTAGCCTGGCGGCGTGCTACTTCGTTAGAATTAAGAATTGCCATATAGTTGGGCATATACTCCCGAATCAGCGGATCCATATCGGCGATGACACCGTCCTCGACACCTTTAGCTAGCCCACCGGGGTAAGTAAAAGAGGCTGCGTACATAATGTCAGGCAGATCTCCAGAGGAAAACAGGATACCTTGTTTCTCAGAGGCCTCACTGGTTGTTACAGGGATCCAATTGATGTGGACATTGGTGCGCCGCTCCAATTCCTGCACACCTTTCAAATCATTGGGGTCAGGCACGGCATTGTTGTTGTACACACACCACACAGTCAGTTCCTCTGTTTCATCCGTAAGAGGCAGTTGTAAACCGCCCACATCTTGCTTTTCCACAGTGGTAGAACTCGTCTGTGCCTCAGACGAATTGGAATCACTCACGGAAGAGCTTTCATTGTCGCCAGAAGAGCAGGCAACCGTACTGGCCATCATGCAAAGAGCCAGCAGCATAGTAATAATTTTTTTCACGGGAATTCCTCCTTCCTCAGCAAAGGGCTGAGTTTATTGTACAGCGTTTTGAGTCGCTGCAACTGACTTATTATGCTTTCACCGCGCCAATGGTCATGCCGGTGACAAAATACTTCTGTACAAAGGGATAAATACACAGAATAGGAAGCGTGGATACGACAATAGCGGCGTACTCTGTGTTCTGTCGGTAAATGGAGCTGCTATCCTGCAAAGCTGCAGTTGACGAGGTGATCTCGCTATTCTCCATCAAGATATCCCGAAGTACCATCTGCAGAGGGTACAAATCCGTACGGGTGGGCAGATACATTAAGGCCGACATGAAGTCGTTCCACTTTGCGACCGCCGAGAACAGCATAATCACCGCAAAGGTGGATTTGCAAAGGGGTAGGATGATGCGAAACATAATGGTAAAATCGTTGGCACCGTCCAAGCGGGCAGCTTCCTCTAGCGCGTCCGAAATACCCTGCATAGCCGTGCGCATGATAATGATATTGAACACGCTGAGCATACCGGGCACCACAATGGCCCAACGGGTATCCAACAAACCCAGGCTACGCACCACCATGTACATAGGGATCATACCGCCGTTAAAAAGCATAGTCGAGCTGATAATGAGCATAAAGGTGTTGCGGAACCGGAAACGATTGCGAGAAAATACATAACCGGCCACAATAGTAGCTACACCAGTCAACACACACTGTAAAAAGATGTAGATAAAGGTGTTAAGATATCCGTTCCACAATCTCTGGTATGTCAGGATAATGCTATAAGCATGGGTATCCAAGTTTTGCAAGGGATAGAGAATCAGACCTTGAGTAATACCAACCTGGGTAGGGTTGCTTAGTGAACCCATCAGGACATGCCATAGAGGCGCCAAGCACACCAGGGAAATCAAAACCAGTAAAACCACAGCAAATGACATAAACACTGCACGTGACACTGTTATTTTGTAATGCATACGCGTCTCTCCTTCGTTAGAACATAGATGTACCAGCCAGCTTCTTCGCAATTTGGTTGGTAGTAATCAGCAAGATGGTACCGATAATAGAATTAAATAGCCCCACTGCAGTGGACAAGCCGTAGTCGGACTGCACAAGCCCCATACGGTAAACGTAGGTGTTTATCACATCTGCGAAGTTGTAGTTGGCGGGCGAATACATAAGCAGGATCTTATCGGCTCCCACCGAAAACACTGAGCCCATCTGCATAATCAACATCATAATGATCATAGGTAATATTCCTGGAATGGTGACATGGATACATTGAAGCCATTTACCAGCTCCATCAATTGCAGCAGCCTCATACAGTTCTTGGTCAATAGCGCTCAGCGCCGAGATGTAGATTATCGAACCATATCCCAACCCCTGCCACATATTTTGCAAGACATAGATTAGCCAGAAGTTCGTACCCTGGTTAAGCAGATTTTGTGGTTCTGAACCGGTGATAGAAGCCACAAACGTTGAGATTGCTCCGCCTGCTTCAGTGAAGTCCACTACAATGCCACAGGCAACCACGGCAGATACAAAATAAGGCATATAAGAGATCGTCTGCACAATCTTTTTGAAATACTTATTTTTGATTTCGTTAAGAATCAGGGCAAAGATGATAGGAGCGGGAAAGTTAACCACCAGGTTCAGCACACCGATAGACAAAGTATTGCGAATCAACCTTCCCACATAAGGCCCCGAAAAAAAAGTTTCAAAATTTTGTAGGCCTACCCACTGGCTGCCGAAAAAGCCCTTCACCGGTGAATAACGCTCAAACGCCATTAGCAGCCCAACCAGTGGCAAAAAACTGAAGATCACAAAAAAAGCTAAAATAAAAGTTAAACAGACATAGAGCACTTTGTTGCGCTTGATGTCTACCCAAAGGTTGTGAGGTAGGGCGCGGACACCTCCACCCTCGATGTAGCCGCTTGAGTCCAAGGTAGTTGTCGTGTAGGACCTCTTCGGCTTTTTTTTCGCCATCCTTCATTCCTCCTATTTGAAAGATTTGACCATATTATACCAATTCATCCCATCTGTTTCTATAAAAATCACTGGAAGTTTCATGACATTTGCCTTCTCTCCATTAAGGCAATATTAAAAACCTGTTGAAAAACATAAAAAACCTGTGAACCAATTGCCATTTTGATAAATTTCATATATAATTATTAAAAATCCAAGTAATTCAACTTATATTTTGGAAAGGCTATAAAATGCTCAAGTTACGTTCCTTTGCTTCCATCTGTTTTTTTGCCCTGGTAATTCCGTTGCTCGGCGTTATTTTGATTCTTTTTCAATACACTGTCCACCAGACGGCCACACGCTATCAAATCCAAACCCACAATATGGTCACTGCCATCGTCTCTTCTGTGGAAGATCAGATTGAGCAAGCCAACACATACCTCCATGAGGGTAGCCAGTCTATGGAATTTCTCCATATAAGCTACGCTCAAAGCCGCGAGAGGTTGTTTCGATATGCCTCTCAGCTGGATCAAAGGCTCGCAACTAAGTTTTCCGGCATACCCATGTGCCGGGGCTTTTTCTTCTACAACTCCCACACAGATTATCTGTACTCGGATTTTAATGGCGATGTCTCATCATCCTTCCAAAAGCAGATTCGGTGCCTTCTGGGCCGCTACTCCGCAAAGATAGAAAAAGAGATCAAACTAGTTGTATGGGAAGATGGATTTGGCTTGGCGCTTATCTTCCGGCTGCAAAAAGGGGCAATAGCCGCAGTACTGGACCCTACAAAAGACCCCATGTACCAGGCAAATCTGACCACCATGCCTGATGGGCTGTGCTTCTTTCCAAAGGGAAAGGAAGCAGTTCCCAATTCTCAATCCATTAACTTGGGAGACTACCCCATTTCTTTATGGATTCAGGTACCTCAAAGTGGTTTCTTTCATCAGTTGGACACCATTCAAATTTTTTTGCTCGTTGTCATCATTATCCTCATTCTCTTGTTGCCTGCCATCTGGCTGCTATTTTACCTCAAGTTTTACCGCCCCTTGCAAAACATCGTTGCAGCGTTCTCCATTGTTTCCCAAGGCAACTTAGATTATCGATTGTCCGGTACAAGCGCCATTCAAGAGCTCAACCAATACAGGGCTGGCTTCAATAATATGATGGACACCATTCAAGAGGAGCGCGCAAACAGCCTACATTGGCAACAGAAAAGCTATCACCAACAGTTGGATACCATGCACGCCCAGTTACAGTTCTACCAGTTGCAAATTCGCCCTCACTTCTACTTAAATTGTCTGAAGAACCTGTACTCCTTACTAGATTTAAAAAAATACGAACAGGCAGAGGACCTGATTCTCTCCCTCTCCGCCTATCTGTCCCACATCTTTCGAAACATTCAGTCATACATTTCCTTGCGAGAGGAACTGGATGCCACGGAAAAGTATGTGCGGCTTTGCCAGCACCTTGATCGCCAGCTTCATCTCTCTCTCAGTCTGGATAACGACACCCTCACTTGCCGTATCCTGCCTATGTCGGTGCTCACTTTCGTAGAGAACAGCATCAAACATGGGGATCCCGCACACTGTTTAGAAATTTCGATTTCTGTGACCACCGTCGAGATGTCTCAACAGAAGTTTTTGCAGGTAACCATTCAAAACAACGGTGGCCCATTCGATGAAGCAGTATTGAGAACCTTAAACACGGCTAATCCCTCTGCAGTAGAATACCGCCAGGAACATATCGGTATCTCCAATGTGCGTTACCGTTTGTGGTTGATGTATGGGGAGCGGGCCAAACTTTTTTTCCGTAATCAGGGGGAAAATGCCGTTGTTGAAATACTACTTCCCTATGAAAAAAGCCAAGGAGGTTCCTATGAACATTTTGATTGTTGATGACCAGCCAAATGTGATTTCTTCTCTACTGCAACGGGTCCCATGGCAGGGAATCGGGATCTCCAACGTATATACAGCGAATTCCGCTCTGGCTGCCCGAGATGTGTTATTCTCTAAACAAGTGGATATTTTGCTGGCAGATATTGAAATGCCACAGGAAAACGGGCTTTCCCTAGTTCGTTGGATTCGCAGCAAGGGTCTGGAAATTGAGTGTATCCTGCTGACCTCACACGCGAATTTTTATTACGCCCAAATTGCCATTTCCCTGGAAATTTGCGACTACGTCATCCAGCCAGCCGCCACAGAGGACATTGTGCGCTCCATTGAAAAAGCTAAGGATAAGGTTTTTCAAAAGCGACAGGTCAATCAAAAAATCCATTTTCAAGGATTTCTCTCCTCTACACAAAACAGCATGTTGTGCCACTTTTTTGAGACCCTTCCAATAGACCCCTTACAAGATCAACAGGTTCGCGATCAACTGAGAGAACTAGGTGTAGAGAATAATTGGGACGGAAATCTTTTATTAGTCCTTACACGATTAGATCACTGGCAACGCCTTCCCCCTCCTTTCCCGGATTTCTTTCAGTCCTTTCAACAAGATCTCCAACAGGTGCTCTCATTTTTGAACAAACCTATGCTCTCCTTCTATCCAGATGATTCGTGCATTTTCACCGTACTCTTCGCTCAACTCTCCGGCGATAAAGAAACTCACTTAAGAGCCCTACAGCAACAGGTCCGCCAGAACAGTGGTTGTCTCATCAGTCTTTTTTACTGCTCTATCACTCTTACACGCCTGCGGTCCTCCATGAATTTGCTTCATGAGGCAATGGAAAAAACGGGCAAGCGGGAAATGGGTATTCTTAAGCAAGTGACCACTGATCTCGACTATGCACAGCTTTCCCCCTCCCGAAGCTATGAACGTTACATCACTCTTCTACGAGAGTATGTTTCTTCCCGCCTGGATCAACCTTTGACCCGGGACTCTCTGGCCAAAGAATTGGGGATTTCTTCCGATCACTTGAGCCATGTGGTATTTCAAGCTATGGGGTGTTCGTTGAAGTCTTTTCTCACTCAAGAGCGGATGCGTCATGGTCGAGAATTGCTGCGAACCACCACCTTGTCCATTGGGGAAATCAGTGCGGCCTGTGGGTATGAAAGCCCAGCCTACTTTTCTAAGGTATATCGTGATACATACCATCACTCCCCCCGCGATGAGCGAAGAGCGATGTAGGGTACGGAGAGTGGGCGGAGCCTGCCGATGTGCACCCATTCCGCACAGCAGACTTTGTAAGCCCCCACCCGGAGGAATCCACCGCTTATATCGTCCTTCTGATGGAGCGCATGGCAGAGATCGCCCGGGAGCTGGACCGATCCCAGGACGCTGAGGAGTTCTCCCGCTGTGCCGGGGCTGCCCGGGAAGGCTACCAAGCGTTGGTACGCACGCAGAAGCACAGCCTGGACACAGACCGCCAAGCCAAACTGGTACGGCCGCTCTTTATGAAGCTTTTGGATGAGGAGCAGACCGGTTATGCCCGTAAGCGTCTGCTGCAGGCGCTGGAAAATTATGGCTGGCGGCTGGGGACCGGGTTCTTGTCAACCCCGCTCATTCTCTATGTTCTGGCAGACATGGACATTGAGTACGCCTACCGGCTGCTGGAAAATCAGGAGCTGCCCGGGTGGCTCTGTATGCCCAAGCTGGGCGCTACCACCATCTGGGAAAACTGGGAGGGCACTGAAAGCGACGCTCCGGCCTCGCTGAACCATTACTCCAAGGGCGCGGTGATCCAGTGGGTGTTCGACACCATGTGCGGTATCCGGCTAGGCGGTGAAAATGAGTTTATCATCGCGCCTCGCCCCGGCGGGCATTTCACCAGTGCAAAAGCGGAGTACGCCAGTGTGTATGGAAAGGTCTCCTGCGGGTGGAAGCGCAGCAGTGAAGACATAGAATTTGAGGTCGCCATACCGGCCAACTGCCGGGCTCTTGTACAGCTGCCGGACGGAAGCGAGCAGGAACAGGCAGCGGGAGAGCGACGGTATTTTATCGCTCAGTAAAAAGGCGTGAGCCCAAATCATATTGACAAAAAGCACGCAAGGTCAAACCCTCGCGTGCTTTTACGGTATTTTCGGGAAACAGGACAATTGGCGTTGAACCCAAATAAATTTTGCTCCTCAAGCCATGTCCGGCTTTCCATTCTTCAAAACCAAGTCAATCATTCGGGGATCAAGCCACATCCTTTCCAAGCTCTTGGCATCTGCATAGCAACCCTCCGGCGTGACCTCCATGCCCAGCAGCGTGCGCCCGATAACCGCTGCTGCCAGGGACGCGCCCAGCACAGAGCTGTGTTCTCCATCGGCAAAATAGAGTTCTTCATCCGGGTGGGCCGCCGCGGTCTGCCACCAGATACGTCCTACAGGACAGATAGTCGCGTCGATCTTTTCTGCCAAAGCTTCATAAGCCGCGCTCATGGCCGCTTGCCCAGCCGGGTTGCTTTTCTCGCTCCAGGTCATGTACAGATAAATTTTCGTACCCTCCGGCGTGATCGCTGCCATTTGTTCCCCCGCCTCCAACAGGGATTCCTTGCCCGGAAAGGGGTGGGCGTTGTGCTGCAAGATTACGGCGTCATAGCCGCCCCACAGAAGGTTGAAGTAAGTCTGGGACTGCCGCAGGTGCCAATCCAGGCCCATACCGGGATGTGTGAGCATGACAGGCTCTATGGGCTGGCCGTAACTTTTACAGAATTCCGCTGTCCTGGCCGGAACATAGTGGACAAAGGTATGGCTGTTGCCGATAAAAAGAACTTTCATGGGATAACTCCTTTTCCTTCTGTTTTTACTTTTATGATAGCATATGTACGGCCCAAGTCAAGAGATTTTTCCCAGGACTACAAATCGTGCGTTGTAGAACTCGTAGCTGCAGGTGGAAAGAGTGATGATGCGGTCGCACTCAGCCGGGTTAATGGCACTGCTGAACAGGGAGCGTTCCTGTGCTGCTGTGAGCCCTTCTGTCAAGTGGTTTTGAGATATTTTTTGAAAAATCTCCAAAGCGTAGAGTTGTGCGTAAAGTCAATCAGGCAACATCCGCTTCCTGCAAAGCCATTGCTTCTCTTGCAATCAGCGCCTTTACAAGCTCCTCCTGCGTATGCTTTGCGTTCTCTGCGGGCATTGCGTTGACAACGAAAACCGTGCCGCCGATTCTCTCCGAGGACGGCGAGGGGCTTGGTAATCGTGCTTGTAATGTCTTTCATTT
>ERZ827108.1195-NODE-1195-length-36476-cov-94.082315_pt1 | contig 36476 bp, 43 predicted proteins | sample MGYA00519921_ERZ827108 | MGnify/ENA primary metagenome ERZ827108 (study PRJEB31778, sample SAMEA3449258) | human gut metagenome | biome: human gut; feature: human-associated habitat; material: faeces | place: United Kingdom | collected 2010/2012 ...
TCCTCGGTCTTCTCCTCGGTCTTCTCCTCGGTCTTCTCCTCGGTCTTCTCCTCGGCGGATGCCGAGTCGAGAATGGCATGGATTGCCTCCATGGCTTTGGAGTACTCATCGAGCTTGGCGTTCAGCTCGATCTGTTTCTTGTTCAGCTCTTCGAGTTCGGCTTTGACAGAATCGATCTGCTTGCTCAGAACCTGAGCCTGACGCTTCTTGATCTCCACGTCTTTGTCCGGCATTTCTTTGCCGTAACGAGACATGAATTTCTCCAGTCGGTCGTTCAGGTCTTCGGGAACTCGGGTGAAGTACGAGAGCGCATCCTTGTTGAATGCGATGTGGTACAGGCAGAGATCCTCCGTGATGTTCCTCGGGGTGAGGATCTTGCTGAACTCTTTGTTGATCGGGTCGTGGAGCAGAGTACCTGCTCGGAGTTCGTAATCGGGGTGTGCTACGTTTTTCATTTGTTGTTCTGTTATTCGTCTTAATGCTAAGTCGGCTTCGATCAGGCAGAAGCCGCATCGGGAAACTGACTTATTCAAAAAGTATCGAGAAAGTTCATCTACTTCTCGATGGAGAGCGGGGTTCTTTTCCAATTCCAATGTATGGGCCCGATAGGCTTCGCCTCTCAGGGACCCATACTTGGATTGGTAAGCTCTCAGTCTTTCGAGCATGTCAGCCATAGCCGTTACTATTTAGGTACTCCGGCGTATGTCGTGAGAATGACTACGTATTCCCCGTTGACATAGTCCTTACGGATGTCTGTGTCAACGATACTTGCTCCCCAAGTTGTTGCAGTTCCAACCGAGCCCTTAGTGTACTGAAGAACGGGAGGATTTGCAGCTGCTTGGCCAGCGGCGTTCAGGAATACGTAATTTGAAGGAAGACCGCACCCGGGGAATGCCTCTGCTGGCTTGGTGGAAGTTGGCGCAGGAGGCATGGTAACCGTTCCGGAGACGCTGGTACACGAGGACCTCTGCAGAGTGAGTGGCACGTCGTTACCAATTTTAGCCTGGCCTTCCGACGGGTAAAACCGCAGGATAGCCGGTACAGTACACTCCGTTCCGCCAGCCAGGAGACCGTCAACCATGAGGTCAGTGGTGGCTTCGTCCGTGTTGAAGAGGCTCATCGGGAGCGAACCTTCCTGAGCGATGGTGCCGTTGGCCAGAGTTACCTGGTATGCGACGCCGTCGGTCATTTCGGTAGTGACAGTGATTTCGGTGAGCTCCAGACCCGAGTCCCAGCCATACACCTCGTACTTGGTGTCCCCGTTGTCTCCGGTGTCGTTGTTCTCGACGATAGCGATGACGCGGGCATTGGTCAGGCCGTTTACGAACTTCTTGGCTGCTTCCGACTTCTTGAAGATTCGGACGACCACGTTGTGCTGGTGGGTCTTGAGATACGTGCCAGCATTGATGGTGTCCGAGCCAACTGTTGCGTTGGGCAGCGAGTCGACCTCGTAACCAGTGGCGCCGGCCTTGAGGATGAGCGAAGAGATAACGTTGTCAGTTACAACAGACTTCGATTTGTCGACGTCCGAGTAGCTGAGGAGAATCACCCTGGCGGTGGTGCCGGCGATTGCCGGCTTACCACACACCTGGTTGATGAATCCTGTTTTGATTTTAGAACAATCAAGTCCTGCCATTTTCTTAGATTTTTGAGGATTAGATACCTACCGAGAACAGATCCGGGTTAGTGAGCTTGGCATCCGCCCGACCCATGAGTTCTACGTAGACTACGCGGTCTTTGTACTCGTACCAGATCCGCATCTTCTCGAAGCTGTCGATTGCATCAACACCTATGCCGAGCACGCTCTTCGAGGTGAAGAGAATTCGATGGGGATTGTTGAGCTTCGTGCCAGTGTCTTCCGACGTAGCGATGATCTTGTCCCAGATGGGCATTGCGATGACAGGGATGCCGTTGAAGCTGAGAGCCTCCATGCCATTCAGCAGAGCCAAGCGAGCCGATTCGAGGCAGCAAGCGTCCATAAGAGACTGCTGATAGGCATCGTAGACAGACTGGGTAACGAGGATGAATTTGTCAGACTGCTGACGGAGCAGAAGCGGGGCACTGAACACGACCGACTGGATGTACTCCTTGGCCTTATCCGGAGTAAGCTTCTGAGCTGCGTAAGATGCCCCGGCATTTTCCGTAATTGTTGCTCCGCGCTGGGACGGATTGGCTGTAACCTGCGCGGTAATCTGTTTCCAGAAACCGTTGATGATGGTGAAGAATTTCAGGTCGAGACCGTCCGTAATGATACCACTATTGGTAACATTCTTGGCGTCCTTGTCGTTGAACCAGAACAGGCGGTACCAGAAGTCCATGATGGAGCGCTCCAGAACCTCGATGACGATGTTCATGTAGTCCGTGTCCGTGAAGTCCGGAATGTCGACGCCGGTGCGGAGAGAGTAGATAGTTGCCGACTGCTGAAGGTCAGTGTAACACTGGGACAGGAGGATCTCCCAGATGCCGGGTTCCCATTTCAGCTTGCGGGTGTTGATGTTCCACGGCTGAGGAGTCGGGTTACACCCGGTGTTGACCACGCCGACCATGCCACCCTCCCCGATGTAACCCACCTCGGTGTTAGTGACGATGTCGGGGAAAACTGTGTGAATGGAGTTGATGTCAGGACCCTGAATGGTGTCCTCCATAATCATCTCCGAGATTGCCTGAATGACCCGTCCACAAAAAGTGAACTTGTCCATGTCGAGGAATCCGCCGTTTTTAACTGCCATAGTTCTTAAAGTTTTTGAGTTTGACTACTTGAGGATCTTTTTGGCAGCGTTGACCTTCTGGAGCTTTTCGCGAGCTTCGTTTTTCAGGTCAGCTGCCGAGGGTTCGGACTTCTTGCCTCCGGGCAGAACCGTCTTGCGGTTCTTCGGGCGGTAGTTGCTACCACGGAGGTTGCGGAGTTCATTCTCCTGCTCCTCGATGAGGTTCGTTGCCTCGTCGAGCATCGCCTCCAGTGCTGCAACGCGGTCCTCGAGAGACTCGGTGTCCTCCATCTCGATGCTGGTGACGATGTTGTCCTCGACAGTAACCACCCGGCCGTCTTCCAGAACGACAGTGCCCGACGTCTCGCCGTTGGCGAGAGTTGCCTCTACACCTTCGGCCAGATTGTCCTCTTCACCTACGGTCTGGAGAACGACCTGACCCTCAGCATCCAGATAGTCGAAGTTGGCGGGAGAGCCTTTCTTGCCATTCCGGAATGCCTTGACTTTGCTCATGAATTTTTCATAAGCGCTTTTTTCGTTTTTTGCCATAGCATTAAAAATTTGGTTTGTGTTGTATGAATTGATTTTGGAAATGAATCCCAAGTCAAGAAGTGATTTGGCATCATGGATGCGTTCCTCATGCATGACATTGCGGAGCCGTTCCCGGTCCTGACCTGTTCTCTCGACATACACGTCAAGAATAGCCTCCTCCTCCAGAGCAAGCTCCTCGGCAATGCTGCGAGCATCGTCGGAAGTGAGCCAATCCCCGACAGGCATGTATACCCGGTGGATGAGTGCCCGGCAATTCCTGTTTGCCGACCGGTTCTCTGCCGGAGCTGCCAACAGGATGCACACTGCCATCGAGTGGCATCCCCCGACAATATTTGTGTATATAGTCCTCCCGCTCATGCGAAGAAGGTCGTAAATCTTGAAGCCCTCCTCAACAGAGCCACCGTCACAGTCGATGTTGATGCACACCTCCTGTTCGTCGGGGTGTTCATCAAGTACCCGGCGGAAGGTCTCCACGGAACAGATCTCTGAGGTACCGCCCCAGAGTTCCATCATGACCCGATTCTCCTCGGAATCGATTGCGCCTTTTAAGTTGATGAATATCATGTGCCAAATTATTTCGATACAAATATAATTATTCCTAATAAATATTGAAATACTATTTGTGCTGGACTATTTAAAAATTAGCCCGGTCCTGAATCTGCACGTAGTTAGCATCTTCCCTCCGAATATCTTCGATTGTAGCAATCACTCTCACCTGGCCAAATGCTTTCTGGATTGCCCTCTCCATGTCAAGCCGGTTCATGGGCTCTGACGTCTCAGCAAATGACCGGAGAGCATATCCCCCGTCCGATCCAACTTTAGTGAACGGTACTCCGCCACCGAGTTCGTTTATGGCTGACAGAAGAGGCAGGAACATGCGGCTCGACTTCTTGTTAATGATGGTCTCGCCTCCTTCCGCCTCAATGTGCACTCCTCCAGCGGCATGACTGGGTCCCTCAATGTATTTACCTCTTGCGGCTTTCGGCAGAGGAGCTGCCCAAAGAGCTGCCATCTGGACTGCTCCCAAAGCTGCAGCTGCTGCGATGAATGGGATAGCCATGGGAAATCCCATTTTAGCGGATGCCATGATGGAGATGGCAGTATTGATGCCAATCTCGAAGGAGCCCATTGCCCTCTCCCGGATAGCTTGCTCCCGTTCGATTTTGGCCAGTTCTTTCTCTTTCTGCTTCTCCATCTTGATTTTCTTCTCGTTGTACTGGGCCTCCGTGATTTGGCCATTAGCGTACATATTTGCCAAAGCCTGTTCCTCCCGGCTGTACTGTTCCTCTACTTCCTGAACCCGTCGCTCTCCGAGAGCATTTGCCAGATCGTTGAAGGCATTGGCGAAGCCGGAGGCCATTTCTGCATACTCCTGGAGCTTCTCGATCCTCTCCTCCCACAGAGCTTCCTCGTTCTCGGCCATCTCGAGTTGGATCTGAGCAATGGCGTCCTCGTTTCCTTGAGCTGCTGCCAACTCCGCCTCCAGGTATCTTTTCCGTATCTCATACTTGGACTTGTGATTCAACTCGGCTTGAGCGAGCTCCTTGTCGAGGTCCATTTGCTGGAGACGAAGATTGTTGGCTCGGAGCTGGGTCTCCTGCTCATAGGTTTTCTCCCCGGCAGCTTTCCTGGCTTCGATTTGCTTCTGGAGCATCTCGTTCTCCAGTTCCAACTTCTTCCTCTCGTTGTCCGCTGCCTTTGAGAGGTCCTCAGCATACTGCTCATCGAGAGCTTGATTGAACCTATCAAGTTGCTGTTTGGTAGCGTCATCCCGGATCTTTTTGATTTCGTCCTGGAGGTTTTGCTGGATCTGTTTCTCGAGCTCGGCTCTGTTGACCAAGAACTGCTCGTAAGCTGCATACTCCTTCTGGTATTCCTCCTCGCTCATACCCCTCACGAATTGGGGAGGCTGAATGTTGGCCAGCTCCTTCATGGCATCCTGGTACTTCTGAGTCACCTGGGCAATCTGCATATCGACTGTGCCTCCGGAAGCTACAGCCAATATGTTTGCTCTCACCCCCGCAAGGTAGTCATTGAGCTGTTTGGCTTGGTTCTCGTAGAACTGCTTGTCAGACCGAGCCATGGCATTCAGAGCCGTCTGATACTCCTTGTTAGTAATTTTGCCGTGAGCTTTCTGGAGAGCAAGGCGTTCCCGGGCTCCATCCTGAGCTGCCTTGTAGAGCTTTCTTTCATACTCCATCCGGATGGCAATGCTCGTAGACTGGAATGTTGTTTGGAACCTGAGATCGTCTTCCCGGATCTTCTGCATGGCTTCCGAGTTCTTCAAAGCAACCTCCAGAGCCTTATCGGCAATGGCCTGCTGAGCCTCCCGGTTGGCTATTGCAGTCTCAAGAGCCAAGTTGGCAACTGCGGCTCCTTCATTCTCGATTGTCCGGAACAGTTCTTGGTATCGACCTTTCAAGTCATCGAGTTCCTTTTTGGCTTCCTTGTATTTGTCCAAGCTTCCGGACCACGTGTTGAGCTCTTCCTCCTTGGCTGCAATCACCTTCTTCAAGGAGTCGAACTCATCCATTGCAGCCATCTGTCTTTGACGAGCTGCATTCATTTCAATCTCGCGGAGCTTGTTGGCTGTTTTAAGCTGAGCTTCGGCGATCTGTTCCGACGTGGCATGATTGGCTTTGAGATTTTCTATTTCTCTCTTGCCCCGGATCTCCTCGGCTTTGGACAGAGTATTTCGTTTAGTCTCGATCTGATCCAGTACGTATGTGGAGGCTTCGGCAGCTCGGTTGTATGCCTCCATTGCCCGTGTTGCTCTCTCCTGAGCTTCCGTATTACTGTTAAATGCGTTCGTAAGAGCAACCACTCCAGCTACCAATCCGCCCACTGCCGCTGCCACCAACACAACAGGATTGGCAGCTAAAGCCGCGTTCCAAAGCCATGTGGCAGCTGCTGCTGCTTTGGTGAGTATATTGCCAGCTCCCTGAACGGCATTCTTAGCAGCTATAGCTTTTGTCTCGGCGAGAGTCTGGTTGATGCCAACCAGCTGAACCAAGTTGGATGCAGCACGATACGTGGCTTCGGTCTTGGAGAGAGCTGCTTGGAGAGAAGACAAGGAGGAGAGAGCCGTGATGATGGTTATCATCTTCGTCATGGTAGCATTGAGCTCCTCGTTCTCGCTCCCCAGTACCTGAGTGGCTGTGGTCCATAAACCGTAGACGGAAGTGATTGCCGAAGTTGCATCCGTGACAGCGACCAGTGTGTCAATTCCTCGTCCAGTCTGGTCGATGGCTGTATTGACCGTGTCCTCTGCCGCCTTGAGCTCACCAGCTCGCTTGACCATCTCCTTGAAGGATGCTGAACTCGTATCCCCGGCTTGAGCCATCCGGATCAGAGTGTCTGTCAAGTCGTTGAGCTCCTGTTTCAGGTTATCCGTTGCCTTCTCGTAGTTACCAACGGATCGGCGGTAGTCCCCGAGTGCCTCCTCCTGAGCTTTGAGCTCCTCAGTGGTCTCTGCAATACGCTTTCCGAGCTCGGCTTTACGAGCTGCGTCCTGCATCGAATTGCCCAACTCTGCAAACTCGGCATTGTCCAAAGCCAACTGAGTTCTGAGCTTGTTCAGACTGGCCTCCTGTTGGTTCTGGAGCTTAATGTTATTCTGGATTTGCTTCTGGTACTTATTCGCCTCGCTGTTGATTGCCTTGATCTGGTTGTCAAGTGCGTAGTATTCTTGGGCATTCTCCTCGGTCACTTTGCCCAGAGCCTTCTGTTGATCCCTCAGCTCCTGGGACCGGAGTTTCAATTCGGCTAACGTCTTGAGGGCATCCTCAGCTGTTACCCGGACATTGTAGATTGTACTTTTCTGTTCTTCGGCCATATCACATTCGTATTAGGTCCACTTTGGTTATCTTCCCAGCTTGGAAGTTGTTTATCTTTGAGACGTAGAACCAGAACCCATGCTCTTCCAGCCATATCGGGTTGAACAGGTCCAGGCTTTGGATGTCGAGCGAGTCCAAAAGAATTTGGGTCTGTAGGATCTTCGGTCTTTTGAGTATATTGTTGATGAGCTTGTCGTAGTACTTCGGAACGTAGTAATTCAAATTTTTGAAATATGCCGTGTATAGTCGTACTCGGGTAAGAGTGTAGCCTACACTTACCTGGGGCCACATATAGTCAGACTTATTGATGTGGACGACCATCGGCTTACTGAGAGCATTGTACTCCCAAGTCGTCTCGGTCATTTCCCCGTTCTCCATCCGGCCTCTATTGATGGTCCAAATTGGGTAGTTAGCAAGTGTGTGGGTCTTGCTCGTACTGTCCTCGTCATAGAGAGTTTGGTTGAGTCCTGCCAAGAACCCAATTTGGAACAGGAGTTTGGTGGGCTGGAGATTGACGTCTGGGATGCTGAACTTGTACGAGTCAGTAACATTGTTGTCCTTGTTATCCTCCAGCTTTATCTCGTTGGACTGGGCATAGTTGGACAACTGGAACGTGAGTTTAGTGTCCTTGCCTTTTATCAGCTTGTCAGACCAATTTTTCCCGGACGAGCTTCGTCTGTTGTAGAACTCCTGAACCGAGTATGCTCTTGCTACTTTGGTGGCTGGATTCACGTCTATAGTCAGACCGAACAACTGGAAGAAAGCTTTGACTATGTCCCCCAAGCTCTTGAACCCAGTCGAGGCCAGGAGGTCATAGGTTAGCCCGGGCTGGGGCTTATCCCCCGGCGAAGTTTCCGGCACGGGAGGAGCAGTAATGCTGACCGGGAACCTCATATCATACTGATTGGCAGAGGGATTGACTGTGGCGAGAGATCCGGACACCAGGATGTGCTCTCCTGCCTCCATCGGGATGTCGACCGAAGCGCTGCCTGAAGATCCAGACGACCAGGATCTGGTCAACACTATAGCACTGGTCCCGTCATTCTTGTAGTGAGTAACCTGTACAGCAACTGTTCCATTCCGGATTGCGGAAACATTCTGCCATGAGAAGCTGAACGTAATGGTGGTGTCCCACAAAGTCATCCAGCTGAATGTTCCTGCTACTGTACCCATCAACAAACGTCCGGCGACCGGGTCCTTGAGGGTTACTCCGGGGTAACCTTGCCATATCACCCCTACTACAGTGCCAATCGGGGGATCCTGAATCCAGCCAGTTCCGGATGCTTTCGGAGCATTGGGGTTGTCTGCCAAAACGGGGTAGGTGCAAGGCAAAAACATTTCACTCCGGTCAACTGGATCCACGTCAGTCTCGAGATTGTAGCCTGCTCGGTCGAAGATCCACGTTACGAGGTCATACCAGTTGAGATGGGGATAGAACTTGTCCAACTCCCGGACTTGTCGGATTGCCTCCATGGAGATCGGGGGGACGTTCGGGTTCTTTTGTAGAGTTGCATATAGCCAAAAATACAGGACTTTAGATTCCTCGGGGCCGGAGAGGTATCGCTCGGTCTGTCCCATTGTGTCCGTGTACCACTTGAGGAGGAACATGCCAGTTCCGGGATCCTTCGCGTCAGTGTTGTTGAGGGTGTCGAACAAGTCAGCGGTCGCTCCGAGAATCTGGACCCCGATCGATGTATCTGATACGTCTACGATGTTCAATACTGCTCCAGCCGGGGATATGAGTGCTCCCTCATAGAATAGTTGGCAAGGAAACTTCATGTATGGCACATACGAACCTGAGCCAACTACAAAACTGAATTGGAATGCTTGCTCGTTATGGGTCGTCCTGGGCAGACTGATCCGCTGGGAGTACGAGGCATTCCTGTCTTTCAGCTCCGCCAGATTGTTGATCTGGTAATTCATCGCAGGAGCATCCAGCGGGAGGTCCAATGACCAGACTTCTCCGTCAATACCTCTCATGAGTAGTTCATAGTTCATATTACCACTGAGTTTGTTCGTCAATAAGCTGGAACTCGTAGCTAACAGTGTTCCGGGGAGCTTTGGTGTCCCAAGTCAGATCAGTATCGTCTACGAGGACTCGTTGCCATGTCCCAATTTGATAGTTGTAAACCTGGACCAAAGGCGAGAGAGCAATCCCTTTGAGCAAGTTGAAGTCGTTCTCATCAAGCTGTTCTGCTCCAGCTTGAACTATGTTCTTAAACTCCGGAGCTAACTCGCCTCTCGTCTGTGAGGCATAGGGGTCTCTGGAATTCGCTAATACGTATTGGTCTCCCCGGTCAACCTCCTGCGTATACTTCTTGTGTTGCTCAAACATGTACGTATCCCATCCGCCTTTCTGGTTTATCCAGCGAATGTAGAATGGGTTGCAAGGTACCTCCGTGTCGACAAACATGATATTCCATGCTTGATCAGGAAATTCTCCACTGGAAATGCCGAGTTTTACGTAGTCAGCTCCGCCGGTAAGCTCATCATCAAATTCGCACACAAAGGGGATGTTGAGTCGGGCAGAAATGTCAAATTGATCTTCTGTCGGTCTCTCCGTCAGCTTAACCCGAACGGCGACCTGGTGAGAGAGGAGGAGTCCCGAGGCCCCTTTCGGGAACAGAGTGACGAAGTATGGGTACCCGGAGTATTTTTTTACATACAGATTCCTGTTGTTGTCAGGAGTTCTGTCAGTCAATGCCAGTCCTATATTTGACATGGAGAAGTTGACGTTGTGTCCCCGGGGTCGTACTCCTCTGGAGGCATACCGGACATTGAAATCCTGTTCGCCACTGCCTCTGTAGGCGTATGCTGATATGAGGTTGTAGTCAATGCCAAAGCCGACTCTTGAGATAATGTACGGGAATGTTCTGGGACGATCCCGGAACCCAGCTTTAGCCAAGAAGCTGAGATCGTACTTCTTAGTCGGCCCGAATCCCGAGTCTCTGTAGATGTCGATGCTTTCAGTTAATGACTTCGCTGCTTTCACTGAACTGGGGCTATACAGAATGTAGTTCTTTCCATAGGTCAAAGACATGTCGGTCAGTGTGACCTTCACTCCAGCCGTTGCTCTTTCTTTCCCGGCATAGATGATCAGTACTGTATTGGGGTGTCTCACATTTTCAGTATCCGGAATTCGGACACGCCACACCATGGAAGAGCCAATCATTAGGTCGGTCGTAACAACCTTGACCACCCCATGGCCTTCTGCGTTACCTTGGTATAGTGCTACCGTCAGGGAAGTTGCTTTGTTTACTGTGCCATGGCCAATCCGAAGAGCATAATATTCTCCAGGTACCATCCTCCGGGGTATTACGAACTCTCTGAACCAGTTTTGACTCGTGCCGCTACTGTTGTCAAACACCTCGGTTTGCTTGTTGTCAATGATGTTAAGCGAGATCATGTTGTCCTCATTGAAGTTCTGGGTCTTGATCTCAAGACCGGATGTTAAGTTGTCGGTCTCAACTGGTATTTGCGAATATGCTGAGTATAAAGAAGTCTCAGCCGGTTGATTGGTGATTGCCATATCGCGCTATATTATATATCCGTGGTCCATATTGTTGTCAGGAGTGAATGACTCCTCGATGAGGACCTTCATCATCTTGTCCAAATGTTGAGACAGGTACTCCTCGAAGTTGTCAGCTGGGGTGTCGACCAAATCAACGTAAATGTGATTGCGGTAAAGCTCTGAGCCTTCTCGTTTTATCTTCCATGCAGTGGCATTTCCGAATCGGACCAGGTCCTTGGGATCCGAGAAGGTGATGCCTTTGAGCTTTGCCCACTCCATGATGATCTGTCCCAAATTGGCGGGGATCTTTCCAGGACCTCGTCCCCGGATGAGAGTGTAGAAGTAGTTTGGAGCTTCGATCGTTCCCCAAACTGTTTCACCTTCTCGCCCCGTCTGGACTGTTATCTGAGCATAGGTTCTGCCGGAGGCTTCCTGCCCGGCGTCCTGTGATGCCCGGATAATCTCGTCCCTCATCTGGGTGAGACCCTCAGCCAATATCTGTTCCAGTTCTACCGCCATTTGTTTCTGGGTTTGCGAGCATTGGCTTTCTGTTGAGCCTTGCGCTCCAGTTCCTTGTTCAATCGCTCCCGGAAGAGGTGACTCTGCAAGTTCGTGAAAAGGAGGTTGTACACCTTCCCGTATTTCCATTCCAGAATCTCATCCGGGTCTTTCGAGTAGTCCTTAGCCAGTGCAGTGATGGTGGCCATCTCGCCAACCACCATGGAGAATTGGGCAATGCCGGCTGCCTTTTCCTCGGCACTGGGCTCGTACTTGAGCTCAGTCTGTTCTCGCTCGATCCAGTACTTAATGCCCATGAGAACCTCATACCAGTACTCGACAATTTCCGAGGTGTTCCTGAGACTCCATTTGACGCCGAGACATTGCATGCCTTCCTTCATCTTGTCGATGTCAGTCAACTCCTTTTCAGTGATGATCCGGCCAAGCTCTATGCGTTGGCCGAACGTCATCTGACCGCCTTGTATGTCGATTCGCTGTATCATACCATTGTATAAACGTCTCTGAGGGTCCAAACGTTGGGGAATTCTCCCTCAGGCTTCACCTTGATTTTAGTTACAATTAAGTCTTCGGTGTCCGGGAATGTGTACTCTTTGAGTTTCCATTCTCCCTCTGAATATGCTGGGATTAGGGGTCTTCCGCATAATATGCTTCTATACGGGTACAATGCCGTGACCAGGTTATACGGAACAGTGTTAGTGCTTATAGATTCGGAGCCTACAGACTTGTCAACGGGTTTTGATTCAGTATTTTCAAAGGTTATCGTAATTCCCCGCATATTAAATCCTTCGTGGATGATGTCTACCAGCCTGACAGGTTTAGGCTCGGGTGGAGCAGGAGGAATGGGTTTATACGCATCGAGACACCATTCTTGCGTTACAGTTAGCTCCAGTCCTACGCTGACCTCGTTGGCATCGAACCGAGGAGACGGATACATAATTCTAATGGTGTTGAATATTTCGGGATGTCTGAAACCTAATTCCGAAGTCTTCAAGAGATACAGGAATGGCCGAATCATCTGCTCCTCGATTTGGTTCTTCAACTCCAGTCGTCCGATGGTGGGCGAGTTCTGGCTGAACTTCGTGTCGCCTTTGTAGGCATCGTTGGCCATCGGCTCGAACTTGCAGAAGTATATCTGCATGATGGTCCTTTGCTTCTGGTGCCCTCTGTAAGGAATATCATAGTAGCCAGTGGTGGGCTCCTCAACATAGACGAAGTCGGACGATACCCGATTGCCGTCAGAGTCTGTAACAAACCTCTCCATCGTGTCCACTTTGACGTTCAGCATCCGAGCCTGGTCACACTCAAAAACGGCCAGAGGGTTGATCATCTTGACTATGTCGCGGATGAGGGTTATGATGTCCAGTATCATCGTTTTGTGGGGATTATTATTTTGGCGGACTTCATGCCAGTCGCCTTCGGCTTGATCTCGAATATCATTCGCATGATGAGCATGTCCAGGAAGTCCGGGGACCTTCCGAGGAGCTGCTTCATGGTGTCCTTGGAAATGAGCTCCCGCTTCTGCTCAGCGGAGTTCGTGTTCTTGGACTTGAGGACAGTCATCTCCTGCTTGATCTTCTCCTGAACTTCGGGAGAGCAGATGATGTGGATCTGGCGCTTGTTGATGAGCTCCGCCAGCTTGAATGCGCACTCCGATTTGATGTTGTTGTACGTCTTGGAGTCAATAGCTGACTGTCCTCCGTGAAACTCCCGGATGCCTTTCAGGTAGCTCTCCAAGTAGAACCCAAGTCCGTCAGCGTCAGAGACGATGCTGGACCGGGGGACTTTCAGACCGGTGGCCAATTTGGCGATCTTCTCCTCCATCTCCTTGCCTTCCGAGAAGCCTTTGGCAATGGGGATCCGACAGACCATGCCGTCCCAGGTTCCAACCACCCAACTGTCTCGTCCTTTTCCGGCAAGGTCAGTGCTGATGAACCTGTCGCCCGTCGGGAGTACGAACTCATTGCTGAACATGTCGCACACTGCGTCATAGTCGACCAGCCAATTCGGGTCATCGTCATACTCCCAGTTGCCAAAGACCAGTCGCTCGATCTGCGACTGGGTTAGGTTCTGGAGAAGCCCTTCAATGTATCTGTCCGGGAGAGTCTTGTTGTCCTGGGGCAGAGCTTTGACGAACCGACGCCAGGGAGGCAGCTTGTTCTCCTTCCATGGCTTGTAGTAGTCCGTATAGAGGAAATTGTTGGACGGGTTGCAGGTGATGAGAAGTTTGGGAGCCAGCTTATAGACGTCGTTCTTCCAACGACCGATGGAAGCCTGGAGGTTGGTCTTCGCCTCGCGGATAAACTCTCCGCCCTCTTCGATCCATCCCCGAGTCATCTGCATGGACCCGAATCTCTCGTACATGGGGTCACTGGGGTTATACTTGGCGTCGATCAGGTAGATGCGGCTTTTGTTGTACAACTCGAAGAAGTTGTATTGGCCATTAAAGTGGTAGTAGTTCTCCGTGATGCCCCAGTGAGCGAATACCTCGTAGATGGAGGGGATTGTGTACCGGACCAGGTCGGCAGCCGTCTTACGCGCAATAAAATAAAATGTCTCCGGGTAGGTGAGGGCATCGCCGGCTATCAAAGAACACCCGAGGTAGGATTTGCCAGCACCTTTCGTGCCAGCATACAGAATGTCAGTGACTGAGTCATCAAGCCATAACCGAGCCACTTCCTTCTGCTTCTCGTTGCCTTTGGTGTCAAATTGAAGCCGGCGTCCCATTTTATTTTACCTCCATTCCGGTTATCTGTTCGAGAGTGATGCCTCCCGTCAGGTTGACATTGGTCTTGCGTCCTTGAAGCACCTGGATGAGGCTGGCAGCGTACTTGCCAACCAGTGCTCCCTCAATCTGCTGGGAATTGATGGCATCCTCGATGGTACCACCAATTGCAGCTGCTACCGGTTCTCCTGTAAGTTCCCCGTACTCAACAGGATTGATGCCAGCAAACAGCCTAAATGATTCGATGGTCATCGGGCGGGAAATGTATACGCTACAGTCTTCGCCATTCTTATTCTTGTGAGACTGGGAGAAATAGTTATCCTGCATGAATTTGCAGTACTCGATGAATGCAAAATAAAGCTCCTCCGCATCGGTGGGCTTTACAAATTCCCCGGCGTCTCGCCTTCTCCGTCCCTCCTCCATATAGGCGAGCGGACTCATTTTATATGTGCTTCGTGCCATGCCTCAAATATAATCAAACCTTATACAAATTAAAAATTTATTTCTGCACGACAATCTCCGGAGCGTTTGGCCCCGGGGATCTTTATTTATTCGCTTACGCGAATGAGGGTCACGCCGAACCACAGAAACTTGACCGAAATGCCATTCGGCCAAATCATGCCTTCGTGGACCGTGGCGATGGACGGGGTCCAACTACAGTACTTGGTATTGATCTCCGAGTACAAAGCCCAGTTCTTCCCGAGCTGCTTAAAGTGCTTTGCTTTCATTCTTGAAAATTTTTAGTTTCGTATGCGCGAGTGCCGTCCAGTATTTGTAGGTCAAGAGAAGGCCCAATTTGGCACCAGTTCTACTGGACCAATTTGGCACCAGTTCTACTGGACCAGTTCTACTGACTCTACTCGCCTACGACTTCTTTTTGAACTTTTGGATCCGTCTCTCCGCTCTCTCCATCTGCTTGATGGATCGGCTCAATTTCCGTTTGGGACTGATCCACCATTGACGGATCCCGCCGAAAATCGCGAACAGGCCGATGATGGCCAACAGGTAAATTGCAATCATTTTCTACGCCTCCTTTCTAATTTGGTTTGTAATTTGCGGACCTCAACCCAGTCCTCGTGCCGCATCCATTCCGGACGGGACAGCAGACTCTGCTGTCCACGTGCTATTCGCATGGTGGTCTTTTTCAATTTGCGGGCGTAGTCCAGGACCTCCCGCTCCTCTTTTGAGTAGATCCCCAGCCATCGCCGGAACACTCCAAGTTTCCCAGTTGGGGGTAGCCCCAATTTCTCAGTTTTTTCCATAATAAACAATATTTGACCAGTAGTAAACAATAAAATTTCTTATTGTTTCTCACCTAAGTGATTGATATTCAATTGATTAGGTCCCCAATTCTCCTCCCGAGAAACAATGTAAACAATGTTTCTGTGCACTCTATTTTGTGATTTTTCATTTCCTAAATTGGTCATAATTTTCCTCATATTTCCTATTCAGGTTTTCCTCCTAAATTATTGTTTACATTGTTTACAAGGGCCTAAACCATTGATATTCAATCGATTATCGAGAAACAATGATTGTTTATTATTGTTTCTCATTGTTTACTGCTGTTTTAATTTAAGTGATTGATTATCAATGATTTGGGATTCTTTCCATTGGAATGATAAACAATAAACAATAGGGGTCCCCCGGATTTTTGGGGAGGGGCTGTCGAGATTTTTGCCAATAAACAATGGAACAATGGTTTTATCAACTTTTGGGGCCGGGAGTCCCCCTGATTTGTAAACAATGAAACAATGGTTTGACCAACTTTTTGGGCCGGGGCCATGGGAAAATTGTAAACAAAGAAACAATAAAACCATCAACTTTTGGGGCCGGGGGCCCTATTCACCCGTGGACCCGAAGCCCCCCTGTCCTCTTTCTGTCAATTGCGGGAAAAGCTCGTCCTCCGACTCGAGAACTTCCACCCCTTCGTAGAAGACCGGCATCACCAAACCCTGAACCAGTTTCATGCCCGGCTCGAGGATGACGACTTCCTTGCCGACGTTCATGACGTGCAGATGGATCTCCCCCTGATAGTCTTCGTCAACCACGCAGGCTCCAACCTGGAGCTGGTACTTGGTAGCAATGCCACTCTTGTTGAACATGATGAGGGCACACCCCCGGGGTATTCGAGCTTTGATCCCGGATGGGATGTTGATGCTTTCGCCCGGCCAGATCTGTTTGGCTTCGAAGTCTTCCGGGATGTAGAAGTCCAGCCCGGCGGACAGACCCGTTCCTCTGGTCGGGGTCTTGACATTTCTTACTTTTACGATTTTCATTTTTTAAAATATTTTTCGAGACGAGCTCGGTGTGTTGTGCCTGATGAGAGAGCCGCTCCTTCTATAAAATTGTATCGTGTGTGGAGAGGAAGCTCCTGAAATGCCTTCCTGAACGGTTGGCCATCCGATTCGAATATCTTGCCCGCAGGATTGCCTGGGGTAACGTCCTTCATGTTTCGGGACTTGATCCACCACAAAGCCTCTTCCCGATTTATGGAACGTATGGAAGGTCTAACAGACCCCTTACGGAGCGTCATTTTGAACCACTGAGCCTCCGTATTGGAGTCATCTTCTTTAAACCATACCCTGTAATATCCGATAGCTATTGCCATAAGTTGTAGAATGTTTCGTGACACTTCTTGCGGTACGCCATCGGATCCTGCCGTATACTTTGGCACTTGAGAGGCTCTTTGGGTCGGTCGATAATCTCCTGAGGCAGGACGTCGCTGAAAGCATCTTTGAGAATGCGCTTGTGAGTTCTGTCCTCCCGGGGCAAACGGAGAGCGAACCTGACAACGTCATGTCCCAGGAATGGTGACCGGAGTTCAACTGTGCTCCTCATGGAAGCCCGGTCAAGCCGAGGCATGTGGTAGAACGGAAGCTCTTGGAACACGTCTGAGAGCTGGGAGTCGTAGTCATCGACTCGGCGATAACCCCCGAAGAGTTCGTCAGCTCCATCCCCGGTCAGGATGACCTTCTCCTTGACCTTCTCCATGAGTCGGAACTGGGGGATCATGGAGCCCAAGTCGATGGGGGTTTCGTTGTAGCGGAGACACCTCTCCAGGCAATCATCATCTGGGATGGGGCCAAGAGAGGTGATAGAAACCCCCAAAAATTCGGACAATAGCATGCCAAATTTTGATTCATTATTCTCCACCATATAGAGATTAACCCCCAGGCCCATTCGGTGAAGAATAGAGGCAATTATGGATGAATCCAGTCCTCCAGAAACCAAAGCTCCGACCGGGACTTTAGAGTACATTGCCCGGCGTTTTACGGACCTCTCGACCAAGCCCCGGAGGACTTCGGCGAACTCGGATTTTGCGAAATGACTCCGTTCCCCTATCCCCCATCTGTAGTAGTCCCTCCGGATAATGGTGGGCTTCACTTTCATGTCATCGAAGGAATAGACAGTATTCGGCATAATACGCTTGACGTTGTTCCATGGAGTTCTGTCATCCCAGTTGTACCCCCATTTGAACACTTCCGACTGATAGTACCGGTCGAAGTCTCGGAAGTCCGACACCAACGGGGTTATCTCCGAGCAGATTTCCCCGAATTGGTTGTAGTAGAGTTGCTTCTTTCCGAGAGGGTCGGTGAAAGCAATAATTTGACCCTTCCTGTACCAGCATATTGCCCACATGCCATCCCAGTTGTTGGCTTCATAGATGATGTCTTCGAGACACGAGGATCCAAACAGGTCGCGAAGATACTCGACGTCGCTGGAATACCTCGTAGGATAGTTGTAGATCTCCCCCACGTAAAGAAGCCACCCATTGTTTCCGGCTAACTCTATAGGCTGAGCCATCCGGTCACCTGGCTCAGTCTGAATGGGCAAACGAACATGACCGAGGAACCATCCTCCTTCGGCAATCTGGGTGAACTCAATGCCCCGATGCTTGATCTGGTCAATGGCGTTAGCCCTTCTTGCTATACTTATTCCGCACATATCACTTGAGTTTGTTTTTGAGAGCGTCCATGAGACAAACGATCCCTATTCCGATTATTACTGCTATTGCCAGCCCGATGATGATGGGCTCCTCATTTCCTCCTGCCATGCCTTTTGCGCTTTATGTCCTTTCTGACTTCATCGACCGCAACCAAGAATGCTATATAGAATATAGCTGCTCCAGCCAAAGAGGTCAAGACTACCTCGGTCAACACTCTAACTTCTACGCCCATCTTTCTTCGAATTTTTGAGGATCTGCTGTGCCTTCTTCTCGATCCAGTTAGTGTAGCACTGGCTCCCCATGTGGAGCCCAGTCAGGAGCCTCGAGCATCCCGGGCAGAACATGCAATCGTCATATTGCTGATGAGCTTTAGCTCTTGCTTCGTCGATAGTCATAGCTTAATAGATTACCCATTTGGAGAGATCTTCGTTGTATGCATGGAGGGACCCAGCGAAGTAATGCAGAGAGCCCTTCTTGAGAGAGGGGTAGGTAGCTGCGAGGATGTTGAACACGTAGTCCATCATAGCCTCTGTCAACCAGATGTCGATTGCGAAGTGCTTGAAGAAGTCATTGCTCCGGATGTAGTATATCACGTGGAGCCGGTTGTTCCGGATGAGAAACTGGTAGCTGACGGAGCAAGGTACTCGGGTCAAAGCCCCGGCTGTTGCCCGGGTGTCCTCCGGCTCGAAGATCATGACCATTGCTCGTCTGGAGTGCGGGTCGTCCCGGAGAGTCATGATGACATTGTCCAACTGGTGGATCTCGGGTCCCTTGTGGAAAATGTGCAGACGCTCCGAATAGGTGTAGTCGAAGCGACCCTCCTGCCGAGTCTTGCTCACCAGCTTCTGCCACAAGTCCCGGCGGATCTCCCAGCTCTTACCCGGATTGACCCCGTTTCGGTCAAGCCGGTCGGAGAGCTCTGCTCGGCAATACTTCTCGATGAGCTCGGCCTCGTCTTTGAACATAAAGTCGAGCATCTCGCGTTTGCCGAGATACGGCTTTGAGATGACGAAGCTCACTCCGATGAGTTCCTTGGTGAGCCGGTCGTCCCCTCTGAGCTCCTGGTTTTGGTAATGGTTGACCGGAACCGTGATGCCGGAAACCTTGAGCTCCCGATCCATCTCCCGGATCATTTCGAAACAGTCTTTGAATATTCTACCCATGTCAATATTTGGATTTAATGCGAAACACATTTACTTGATACTTCAACGACCAGAGCTCTTTGACTCGAGTCTCTGAGAGACCCAAATGCTCGAACATTATGACGAAGTAAGTCCATATCCACTTGAGCCGGTCCTCGAAAACTACCAAGTCAACCATGTACTGAGATTGTCTCCACTCTCTGTTCTTGAGACAGTTTGCTGTCATGCCGATGTTTCCGATTAAGGTAAGCAGATCTCCCGCAAAATCTTCGTCTTCCAGAACCTGTGCCCATTTAGGCAGCGTCCAGTCGAAAGTGGGAGTCATGCCATAAAGCTGGTAAAGCTCCAACATGAAGTTGAATGCGTCAATCAGCTCCTCCTCAAAGTGCTCGCCATCGAGTTCCTCCTCGATAGCCTCCTTTGCCTCAGCGAGTTCCTCGACAATCTGCCAACAGAGTTTCTTGAAAAGCTCCTGATCCTCCAAAGTGTTGATGTCAAAGTTCGCGATGCGCTCCTTGAAATATGGTCTGTACATGAGCTGGAGCTCCCCCTGGAGGGCATAAATCTCCTCCCAGCTCTTAATGAATGGCTTAAAGTCTTGTGTATTCATGGCTTGATGTTTGAGAATGGATTGTACTGTTCCGGATCTTCTTTGTGAGAGTAATATACAGCTATTCGGCGTCCTTCTTCGGTGAGAACATGTTTGATCTCATGCACCTCGATGGGACTGATCCGGATGAAGTCCACAGCCTCCGAAATGGTTGAGAAGTACGTAGGTACTACTCCCGGAGCTTTTAACGGCTTGGGGTCCTCGAGTTCGTTGTTGATGGCCCCGATTGTGGCTACCATGTCAAGGAGGTTGTCCTCCTTGTGTGCATTGGATTCACGTGCCATTTTCACTGCCACTTGGACCCAAGACACGTCAAGAGCGGTCAGAGGCTTACCGGTAATGACCGAGGCGATCTCTGCGGCCTTCTGGTTGCATTCCATGAACGGTCCGTATTGTCTCTCCTTTTCCTCCGACCGCTCATTGATGATTTGGTCAGCGTGTTTAAGTATGTTACTCATGATTTTTAGTATATAGGTTAGACCCCGGGGAGGGACTCGAACCCTCCTGTACCACTCCGGGGTGCCAAGTGGAGTGACGGCTCCACTTGGCGAGGAGTTCTGACTTACTCCTCAGCCGGTGCGTTCTCCGGCTCGTTCTGTTCTGCTTCGGGAGCTGCTTCGTCAGCCTTCTTCCGGCCGCGCTTCGGCTTCTCGGTCTCTTCGGGAACCGGTGCCATCTCGCCGAGCTCCAGGTCCTTCGAGTCGATGCCCTTGCCCCAGACGTGACCGTCGTTGGTCTTGATGCGGTACTGGATGAAGTTGTTGCGGGGGTCGAGACGAACTCCGATGATGATGCCGTCGGTCTGCTCCTTGGTCTTCGTGCAGATGAACTTGCAGAAGCGGCCGATGTTGGCTTTGGCCTTCTCGAGATTGGCTTGGGCCTCCTCTGCAGAGATCTCCTTGTTCAACGGGCGAGGTTCCTTGGGTTCTTTCGGGGTCTTTGCCTTGCGAGCCTTCTTCGGCTTCTCCTCGGCGACCTCGTCGTTCTCCTTGATGCCGTTCTCGGCTTTGTACTCTTCGGTCTCAGTGGCGTTGTAGACAGCGCCCTCCTCTGCCGGATGTTCCTGAGATGCTCCTCTCGATGCGAGGATGGATTCGATGGCGTCAAGCTCGTCACCGGTCTTGACCTTGGCCAACTTTTGAAGAACTTTCGAGCTGTAGCTCTTGTACTTTTCGATAAACTTTTCCATAGTGTTTAGTTGTTAAGTGTAGTGTAAAAGTAAGAAAAAATATCCAATTAAAAAAATTTTTCACCAGAAAAATTGAAATTATTTCAATCGTAATTAATTACTCTTTTTGGAGGGTCGTCGCTCAATAGTCTCTATTTAAGGGATTTACTTTCTTCTCTCCATTTGGCATTTAGGACAGCCCAATATCTGTGCCCCTCTTTCGAGTCTTCCCATGTGAATGCTTCTCTAAGTTCTCCGCTATTCCATTTTTCACACTTGGCTTTGTAATATTCCATGTCTCGTCCACTTTTGGTGAATTCTCTTTCGAAGTTTTCCAGTGCGTTGTTTGCTTCCAGAAATTTGATGAATTTTCCCCATGCGTTGTCTGCTTCCAGGAATTTGATGATGTTTTCCATAGTGTTTAGTTGTTAAGTGTAGTACAAAAGTAAGAAAAAATACCCAATTAAAAAAATTTTCTACCGGGAAAATTGAAATTATTTCAGTCTAATTCGACTGTAATTATGTCTAATATGTTGGAGGTTTTCATGCTATTGACTGCCAGTAGAGCCCTTCTGATCCCCAAGTCCCTCATTGCTCGTTTTGCTTGAGCAATGGCCCTGGATTTTATTCTTCCGTCGGGGATAGCTGCTTCGTAGCTGTTGTAATCCTCGTCCATTAATTCGTAGTAATATCGTTTCATTGTCCTTTTGTTTGTATCACAAATATAATACTTCTGCTACAAATACTACGATGTTTTGCGATATTTTTTCATATATTTTTCGACCCTCGCTTTTACAGCTTCCATGAGAGCATCCTGTCCCCGGGTCTTCGCTTTCTGGGCTCTTATGACGTCCTGGTCCACTGTCTTCGAGCATACCAGTTTATTGACTATCACGACCTCCTTCTGTCCTTGTCGGTCAAGCCGAGCATTGAATTGTTGCTCCAGCTCGAGAGAATAGGTCTGCCCAAACCAGATGATGCGGTGTCCTCCGGCTTGAAGGTTGAGCCCATGGCCCCCGGAAGCCGGGTGCATCAGAAGAACCTGGATTCTGCCAGCATTCCAGTCAACGATGTCCTTCTCCGTTTTGAGTTCCCGGGGCTTATACTTGGCGAGAGCCTTCATGAGCCGGTCTCTGTCATGCTGGAAGGTCCAACCTATGAGGACTGACTGTCCCCCGGCGTCCTCAATGAGTTCCTTCGTGGCTTCGATCTTCAACGTGTGCACCTCATGGGCCACTCTCTGTTCATCGTACACTGCTCCATTGGCAAACTGGAGGAGCTTCGTGGACAAAGCTGCTGCATTGACAGCTGGTATCTCTACGGCGTCCCCGAGCTGATCAATCATGCTGAGAACTTGTTCCTCCTCGAAGGAGTCATAAGCTTTTTGGATTTCTGGGGGCATCTGGATCTCCACTATGTTGTCGATGCGCTCGGGGAGATCGAGGTAGTCCTTAGCTTTCATGCTCATGCAGATGTCCCCGATCTTTGAGTATATCCGCTCCTGATTCTCTTTGGATATGTCGTACGAATATACAATATGCCCGTTTCTACGTCCTGGCTTAAAGTAGTTGTCACGATAGTGGGATATGTATTTGCCCAAGCGCTCTCCCCGGTCCAGGAGGTACATTTGGGCCCAAAGGTCCATAAGACCGTTGGGTGCCGGGGTACCAGTCAAACCTACTACTCGGGAGAGTGAAGCCTGAACGTGCTTAAGAGCTTTGAATCGGATTGACTTGGGATTCTTGAAACTGCTGAGCTCGTCGATGATCACCATGTCGAATGGTAGGCAAGATCCCCCGTAGAGCCCGCATAGCCAAGCCACGTTGTCTCTCCCGATGGTGTATATGTCTGCCTTCTTGGCAAGAGCCTCACGACGTTGACGTTCTGTTCCGATGATGCGAGACACTTTAATGTGCTTCAAGTGGTCCCATTTCTCGACCTCCTGTGTCCAGACTGATTCGGCTACTCTTTTGGGAGCTATGACTAATACCCGTCGGACCTCGACCTCTTTAAACATGAGCTCGTTGATGGCTGTCAAAGTAGACACTGTTTTACCCAATCCCATGTCCAGGAACAGAGCACAGTGCGTGTGGCTTATTATGTGGTCAACAGCTTGTAGCTGGTATTGATGGAGATCATTTTCGGTCATATTCCAATGCTAACATTTTACAACCCATGGTCGTGTCTATCACCTCGACCCTAAAGCCCATTGCTTTCAGTTTCTGGTGCATTAATGTCTGTATTTTTCGGGGCTTTTTACCGAATGCTTTCAGCTCAACGAAAACGACTTCGCCACCGGGGAACAGACAGAGCCGGTCAGGGAGGCCAGCATTGTGAATTGCGGGGAGTTTCAAACACCAGCCACCAACTCTCTCCACCTCAGTGACGAGTCGTTTCTCAATCGAGTTTTCGCACGTAGTATTTTTGCTTTCCATAAATGGGGAAATTTTTAGTAGACTTGCATGGCTCCCATTCGGGCATACTCTTCAACAAGTCATTGATTTCTCGAGTCTTATACCGGTCCATGTCCTCTCTGTTCCTCCCAAGACATTCACACCATATCTCAGCAACACACACGTAGTCTCGGGGGGTGGTCCCTTTGGGGTTTAACTCATCGACCAGGAAGTCTCTTCTCTGGTAGAGGTCCATTGAGTCCCAGTTGTCCGGGAGTTGACGTTCCAAGTACGCCTCAATGATGCCTTTCCGTTCATCCGACTCGCTGTGCGAGCTTTGCTCACTTTTGGCTATTTTTTCTGCTTCATGGCTCAAATAGAGTTTTTCCTTGGATTTGTACAGGACAACTGCCTCAGCCCATATCTGGTCTATCTCGTCGTCCAGTTCCATGAACACGTCTTTTTTGGCATTGTTGGGGACCACGTCCACTGGCATGAAGCGTCTGTTGCCAGTGGGGTCTCTCAAGAATTCGCTGTCGTTGGTGGTGCCGAAAAAGACGCATTGCCGGGGATATATCTCAGAAGTTCTGGCATACGCTGGTCGGAATGAGTCTTCGGACTTAGATATGAAATGCTTCACTGACTCAACCTCCGCTTTGCGGAGACCGGAGAGCTCAGCTATTTCAATAAGCCATGCCCCCTGGATCTGCTCGAGAGCCTCCTTTCCTTGGACTGTCAGGAATGTATCGCTAAACCAGGATTTTCCCAATTTTTTGATGAACGTACTTTTGCCGGATCCTTGAGGTCCTACGAGCATAAGCACAAGGTCGAATTTGACCCCGGGGTTCATAACTCGGGCAACTGCTCCAACCAGCATCTTGCGGATGGCTTCGCGGGAGTAGATATTGTCGTCAGCCCCCATGTAGTCAATCAGGAGTTTGTCTACCCGTTGGATCCCGTCCCATTTGAGGTCATTGAGGTAGTCCAGAATCGGGTGAAAGTGGTTGCGTTCAAATTCCAGAGCCATGGCATCGTCGATCTTTAGCGAGGACGTTATTCCATATACGCAACCAAGATAGTTCCTGACCCCGGAGTAGTCTACGTTCTTGACCGGCTCCGGCTTAACAACCCGACGCCATGGGAGATTCCCGAAAACGTACCTCTTCCCGTCAAAGTCGTTTTGTCTGAACAGTCTTTTGAACCGGGGATCGTTTGCAAATATGAGGTTGAGGTTGGCATCCGACGAGAGGTACGCTCCCCGAGTATCAACCTCCAGCTCCTTCATCCACTCGACGCTCTCAGCCTCCGGGTCAACCTCCTTTTCGACGACTTCTTCCTGAGTCCGATCATGCTCTGGATCGGCAAACTCGTACTTGGCACTGTTGATGTGGTCGTTGGCAATGGTTGTCTTAGTGTCTGGGTCATTGCGTACGAACTCCTCCATTGCTGACACACTTGGCAACTTCGACGAGGGATCCTTGACCTTGTCGTCAAGGTGGCCGAATTTGTGTATGCGGACCAAGTCAAACGCATTGCAAAGTTTACCCCCACACGGGTCAGTTCCATGATGGGAATAAGCGAACTTGTCCTCATACACGATAAGACCAGCCGAAGCACTTCCTTTTGTGTAAGTGTATCGGCCCTCCAATGCTGATGGGACATAGGTGTCAGAGAGAAAAGTCTCTATTGCTTCGGGTATGGAGTACGTCCTACAGAACGCTCCTATGAGCCCCCTCTTTATGGTTGGGTCCTCCTGCTTCTTAACGGCTCTGTCGACAGCTTCGAAACGGGACGAAGCTGTGGGCCAAAGTGATGAGTCCTTCCAATCGGCATAGGAGTTGAGGATCTCGTCAGCATCAATCCATGGACCGTCCTGAACCTTAAAGTAGTAGTCCATGTCCTTCGGCGTAGAAGGCCAGAACATGAGTCGGTTGGTCTCGAAAGTTGAATTGTCGAAAAGGTCTATGCCGATTATCCCGGCAATTTTTCGGCTTATGGCCACATACTCATCAGCCGTGACTTCTCTGCTCAGTGGCATTATTAGTCGGTACCGGGGAGACGCATCTGAGTGTTTGTGAGTCCCATGCAGAACAGCTGCATTGTCAAACTGGAGAGTAAAGTCATCCCAGAGGTCTTTGTGGGCAAAGTCCAAGTCGAGTGTCATCAACTGTCTGTGGACCACATTGGCCGGGCTTCTTTTGCCCCCTCTCAGGTAGCCTCCAACGTATCCGCCTACGTCTTTTATTTTGAGCTGGTCCTCCTTGCTTGCAGAAACAAACTCCTTAAATGTTTCAGTGGTCTTGTTCTCCTCCCCGAGTCGACTGACCAATTCAGACCATTTCAGTTTCTTGTTGCTCCATACTTTTGATCTTGCGCTCAGTCCGATTGCAATATCAAGTTCCCCGTCGTATGTCATTAGTCTTTCTTATAAAACTTAGTAACGTATCCGTCTGCTTTGAGAGGTAATCCCATTGGCAAGCAGTTCAGCCAAGGAAGATCCTCTCCCATAACTCTACACATAGTTTCCAGACAATCCCCGGCTCGATCCTCGTCTACCTCTGCAATGGCTTCATCATGGACGTGCATTACTATTTCGAAGTCTTTCATAATGCTTAGTCTGTACATTGCTTCGGCGAGAAGATCCCGGGAGATTGCCTGGACTATGTTCTCCACCAGTTTGCCCCCGTAAGTCTCTACCTCAGTCCATCCTACTGACTGGACCATGCCGTCGTAGACAATGCCAGTCTGCCCGAACCTGTTGGGTCTCACCCGGGGATTTCTGTAGTATAATTTTCTTCCAGCTGGGAGAGCTATTGTCAAATTGGTCCCGTCATGTTCAAAGACGAGACAACTTACTTTCTTGGTTTTCCTGGTCTGGACGCACTCGATGGCCTTCTCGTTCACCTCCGCCCAAAACTCAACAATTTTAGGATTGGCTCGACGCCAAAGAGCTACAATGGAATACATTTCCTTTTTGGACAGCTTCTTCTCTTTGTCCATCTTCTCCATTGCGTTGACCGATCCCTCATATCCGAGTGCTAATTCTGCCGTCTTTCCCCGCTGTCTGAGGTCCGATCCTTTCGTAACCTGCTCAATTGGGACCCCGAACATGAGTGATGCTGATGCCTCATAGATCTTGCCATGAGTGTTGAAGACGTCGAGTCGCCATTTCTCCTGGGCTAACCAGGACAGGACTCGGGCCTCAATAGCACTAAAGTCGGCTACTGCAAACATTTTACCCTCCGGGGCTATGAATGCTGTTCGAATGAGCTCCGAAAGGACATTCGGAATGCTGTCGTAACACATTTCAATGAGGTCGTAGTCTCCCTTCTCCACCATGCTCCGAGCAAGACTCAAGTCCTTCATGTGGTTTTGGGGGAGATTCTGGAGCTGGATCATACGGCTCGACCAACGTCCTGTTCTGTTGGCCCCGTAAAACTGGAATAACCCGTGAGCTCTCTGGTCTTTGGCAGCACAATTGAGCATAGCAATGTATTTCTTAGTTGAGGTCTTGGACAGTGCAAGCCGACCAGCGAGAACCTCCTTGACCAGATCGGGAGCCTCCAGATTGTTTTTCAGATATTCGAGGATTTCGGGCTTTCCCAGTGCAGGGAAGTTGAGTCCGAAATTAGTGCTGAGCCACGTCTTCAACTGGGCCAAGCTGTTCGGGTTATCCAAGCCCGTCAGTTCCTTCATCCGGTCGGTCATCTCCTCCGTGTATACCTCATCGAAAGAGATGGCGTTCCCGGCCATATCGAGATCTATCAGAATTCCCCGGTCATTGATGCTTTGGTCTACGAGGTAGTTCCGACGTTCGAACTCCGGGAATGGGAATTGGTCCAGCTGTTCCACGATGTCGCGTTCGGCAATCACGTCATATTCGGCATACGTCTTGAACTCGTTCCACTTGTCCGGGTCGTCGTCCGGCATGTTCCGAGTCCTCATCCCGTTGGACTTAGTTGGCTTGCACGGGGAACAGAAAAACCGGATTAAAGCTTTACCTGTTGATTTCTTCCCGTGCTCCCCGAGGACCAACGCCTTGGAGAGTTCATCCAGAGCCAAAGGCAGTCCGCAATAGGCTGCTTTTGTCATTGAGCAATACAATTGATCGATCGGGATAGGTAGTCCTATACGCTTAAATACGAGTCTCTCAAATACGGCGTTATGAGCCCATTTCTCGATCTCCGGGTCAGTTAAAGCGGAGATGAAATAGTCGGGGAGCTCCTCTCCTTTGGCCAGATCTATCACCTGAACGGGAGATGTATCAAAGGCGAAAGACACTATAAGGAGCTGAAAACCCCCCGATTCTATGTATTTATAGGCGCCCGTGGACTTAATGTCCTCCGGGCTATATGTTTCTGTATCGAAATATAAGCGTCTCGGCATGTTAATTATTGTTAAATTTGTTGCTGGGCGGGGATTCGAACCCCTAATCCCAAATAAGACCCAGCATACCAACCTACATAAGGTCGTCGTCCCACGGGTTCTGGCCGAAGTCCTCTTCTGCCGAAGATCCCCCGGAGAGACGTTCCCCGTCAGCCAACTTCTGGAGGTTGTTCAGCCCGCAAGCAACGCCTTTGTTGCCATTGGTGTTGAAGGCGTAGAAGTTGATCGACGCCCGGCCATAGCACCCGGAGTAGAAGTCCTCTTTTTCGATGATGGGGTTGAGGTTGACGTCCACGATGCCAGGACGGTTGTCCGAGTTGGCATTGACGAACATGTGCCCAGCATACTCCGGATTGTCCGGTCTTTCGGTGTCCCCGTCACGGAGGGGGTTCTTCCACATCGGGGGAATCTTGCCGCCCAATTTGGCGATGCCTTCTTTGAGAGCCGTGGCGATGGCCTCCTTGACCCGAGACAGAGTTGCCGAGTCAGTCTTCGGGATGAGGATGGACACCGAGTATTTTGCTCGGTCGGAACCCTCCATTGCCCGGGGTTCCCATACGTTGGCGTAACTGAACCGAACTTTGCCGGTTACTACTTTGGTTGTTGCACTCATAGTTGTGAAGTTTAGTTATTAGAAAAATCGAGTTTTGCTTGTTCAATCCCCATTGCCGGACGCTTGTCAGACTCGGGGACCAGAGTGGGTTTGCCTGGAGCCTTGATGACAAAGTCTCCAACCAGTAAGCCGAAGTCCTTTTTGAGGAGCTTCTCGATTGCCGGGATTCCGGCCAGTTTGACAACTTGGAACTGATCCGGGGTGTAGTCGCATGCGGTAAGAACTTCCTGAACTGCATTCTCATCAGTCCATTTCCGTATTGACCTTCCTTCGACTACCTTATACCCGGGGATCTTCTCGCCCGAGATGGCTTTGGAGAGCAGGTGCTCAGATACAGCATTTACCCATTCTTGGAGCATGGGGGCTTGCTCGAAAATCTGAGCGAGCTCCTCAGTGGTCAGGAGTTCGGGCTCTTTGAACTCGTGTTTGGCCAAGTCCAGATTGTGGTCTGCCATCTTGCGACACAGAGCTTTGACTTTACACCACCTGCACCAGTGCCCGACTTGGAGTTCCCCCTCCCCGGAGTAAGCGAGAGCTGCTTTGGGTTTCACTACCTCCTCACCCCATTTGTAGAGGTCTTCGGGGGTAATCTCCCATGACGAGATTCGATCCTGCCGGGGCTGGACGATAGTCAACTTTACCATGTTGATGTCGTAGACCATCTCAAATTTGGACAATGCCCCAAGAGCATACAGCATCAGCTGAGCATTGTTCTCAGCGAAAACCGGCACGCCAGTGCCAAACTTGAGGTCTATGATCTCCATGACCCCGTCAGCGATAATGCAAGCGTCTCCAGTGCCGAATCCTTGTTCGACCCAAGCCGAGAAGTCCAGTCGCTCCTCCAGAAGAACGAGTGCGTCTTTGGTTTTCCGTAGAGCTTCCGTATATTGGTCCGTTACGTACTGGCAATAAGCCATTACGGGCTCATCCATGGCCTCAGTGTAGAGGTCACTCTTCTTCAGCTTCCTGAGTTCAGCAGACGTAACGTCAACAGGCGTTATGCGGAACCTCGCTCGGAGGTAACATTCTGCCATCTCGTGAGCCAGAGTACCCTCTTCGGCATACTTGGAAGGCTTACCGGTTTCCTCAACTTTTTCCTCCAGTCTGGCACTGGGGGTGCAGTTGATCCACCGGTCTGCCTTTGATGCCGAAAGCATGGCGTGCTTACGAGATGAGTGATTCGGGGCTCCCATTACGCAAGGTCTTTGAGGAATTCGTAGAACGCGTCGTAGTTTCGGGCATCCAGTCCCGTCACATTCTTCGCTCCCAGTTCAGTGAGCTTTGCCCGGATGGTTTCGCGGTGGTTGTCCACCTTACTTGCCAGGAGAGTCCGGATGTCCTGAATTGAGACAGCGGGGTCAGAACCCAAAGAGGAGTTCGCATCCATCGGCATGGGTTCGGGCTCCTCAGTCTTTTTGGGGACTGGAGCCGGAGCTGGCTTCTTCACGTCCTGTGCAGGGACTGATTTCTTGACGTCAGTCGTCTTAACTGTCACGGGATTTGCTCCGATAACCTGACAGATCTTGCGGACCATTTCGAGATCCTGAGTTTCTTCGAGGTTTGCCTCGAACTTAATTTCTACTTTCATTGGCTTGATGATTTTTGATTATGGTGTTCAGAAGTTCAATGTACTTGCTGAGAGGTATAGCCGGGTCATGGAGAACAGTTTCATGAAACAGGGACCCGAGGTGGAACACCTTCGTCTCTCCCGTTTTGACCGATAACTCTGCTCTGTAGTTCCCGTTTGTCAGAATACAGGTCTCTTCTTTAAATTCTGAGCTCCATGCTCCTTTGTAGAGGTTGTCAACCGATACCCCAAGCCAAGCTGCTAAACGGGAGACTTGCTCCGAATTCAACAAGGTTTTTCCGTTGAGAACCCGATTGAGAGCTGCTCGGGGAAACCGGTTATCAGGGAACAGAATTTCTGCCACTTCTTGAAGTCTGAGACCCCTCTGGTCAATTAATTCTCTGAGATTGATAGTCATTGTGTTGTCCATGTTGTTTATCCCAAATATAATCAATTTTCCCCTGATATTGAAATTTTTTCAATCTTTTTAATGAAAAATGTTTACTTGGTGAGGAGGTAGACCACCTGAGCAATAAATATGCTCCTCCTGCTGGGGTTGACACGGGCATATACTTCTCGTATAGGCTCAATGGCTTTCTCAAGCTTGAGGTCCTCTCCTTTCCTCTTCAACTCCTTGAGAGCCTTATAGACCCGTGTCCTTTCCTGCCATTCCCGAACTTCGGCTTTGTCGTTCCACCAACCAGACACGGGGACAAATTTTGAGCTGAGCACATAGGCGGATTTTCCGTCCTCCGAAAACGGCTGTTGAGTGATGGCTCCCGGAGTACAGTTGGGGTTGATCTTCTTCTCGAACGAGATGGGCTCCATGTATGTAGGCCCCTCCCCGGGAAGCTTGTCAATTTTCATGTAGTGGAATCCGAACTCGTCTTCATATTTGAATACTACGTATTTTTCAATCTTTTCCATAGTTATTTGTTTAAGGTTCTTGCTGATATTCTGCATTTCTCGCCGAAGTAAGTGAAGGTCTGACCGTTAGCTGCAATGTCTTTCAGTTCAGTCTCAGTGTAAGGCTCGTACTCACCTTCAATGTTGATTCGAGTGGCTCCTTGGGAGTTAGCCAAAGCTCTGAAAGAAGTGAAGACTCCCTCCACGCATCCCATTCGAGTGACGATAAGTACTGATTTAATTGTTCTCATAATTTTGTAGGTTTTTAAGAAGCATAACCCGAACTCATCTGCAGAAGGTAGACCAATACCCTGAATAGAATGGGTTGGGTTATGCTTATTATTTACACTACAAATATAATACTTCTGCGGTAAATACTACGATAAAATCAGCATTTTTTTCCGTTTGTTTTGAGAAGTCCCATCATGACAATTTCGAGAGGGTTGGGTGAAGCTGGTTCTGACTGTCTTTGGTCTTCCGTCAATTTCTCCCACATTAAGCCAGCTTTAAATCCGATGAATGCCAGGAGCTTCTCCTTTCTTGTGAGAGGTTTGTCAGTTTTAATGCCAAACTGGTCAAGAATAGACTGAATCCCTTCATTGACAAAATCCGACTGATTGGTAACTGATTCTCTGTGAATAACTTCGAGGAGAACCTCTCCCACATTGCTGGGGTCTTTCAGCTCCTTGGATACGATTCCGTTATAATAGTTGTCCGATTTGGGGTCCGGATCTGCCGGGAGGTCCCAGTTGAATTTTTCTTCCATGTTTTACTATTCGTTAATTCCATACTTACCGCAGACGTATGCTTCGCCAGTCTTGAAGCCCATGCAGACGAGAAGAGCCTCGCGTTTGGTAAGTAGTTGTCTCATTCCTGTGGCTTCGTTTACTACCTTGACCATCTCCAACAGGACAAAAGAAATGTGACTGACTGTTTCATCGTCAAGACTGTTAACTCGCTCCTGCATTTTGTTTATAAGCTCCACCACTTTGTCCGGTTCAACCTCGGGACCTATGAGACTTGAGAAATAGTCTTCTCTGATTGCCGGCCGTGCCGGAGTGCTCCATTCGATTTTTTCCATAATAATTGGCTTGAATTTATGTTCCCTAATGAATGCTTCTACGTGTTCTATTTTCTGCTTTTTTAATTCCATTACCTGATTGAGGACTAACAGATACCCGTCCTCCGTAGTTACTACGTCCAATCTGGTTAGCTGAGGATTCATGTATGTGGTCAACATTTCTGAAAGCCTTTTCGTTGGATGAGGTCCTGGAGCTCCTCTTCTGTATAGCAAGTAGAGATGAACCCATTACTGAAATAGAGGTCGAAAGCACCCGAAGGAAGCTGGGTAACCATAAGTCTTAAACCATTGCTGTCGATGTAACTTGTAATTGCCATTGTCTTATCCTTTTGTTTGTATCACAAATATAAGAAAAGTTTTTTGAAGTAAAAAATTTTTTGATTGAAAAATGAGAAAAAAGTTGGGACCCCTATTTTGGGGTCCCGGGAATTAAAACTGTTTGAACCCGTAGTGGTTGAGTTTATGCTCCAGGAGCTGGGGTTTCATGTAGCCCATGTCCAACCCGGTTCCTATCATATTTACGAACGGGATTCGGCTGGTGATGAAGACCTCCATCTCTGATCCCCCGGGGATCCTGTACCTATTAATAAGTACGTGCTCCTCCGTGAGGGGGTCAAACCTGTCTTTTACATTGGCTGCCCATTTCCGGGTCATCCCGTTTTTCAGTAGGATGGTCCTGAGTTCCGTCATGGTGTAGCAGAAGGTGTGGACTCCGTTGTTGAAGGTAAGGCTGAATGCCCATTTGAACTGCCCGGAGGAGAATTTGTTGATCTTGAGTTCGAGCCCTTGATTGTTGGTGTAGGTGATAGTTTTCATATTGTAGTTTGTTTTTGTTTGTATCACAAATATAATACTTCTGCTGCAAATACTACGATAAAATGCTGGAAAAATAGCAGAGAAACAATAAATTTTTCATTGTTTCTCACCTAAGTGATTGATACCCAATGGGTTAGGCCCTAAAATCACCCCCGGAGAAACAATGTAAACAATAATTCCTATATAACCTTTTTATAGGGGGTCTTATCCTCTTTAAGAACACTATTATCCAATATTAGAACACATATTCCCTATTCAGGTTTTCCTCCTATATTATTGTTTACATTGTTTACAAGGGCCTAAATCATTGATATTCAATCGATTATAGAGAAACAATGATTGTTTATTATTGTTTCTCATTGTTTACTGCTGGTCCCTGCCACAGGGGCCAATATCCTCGGCTTGGGAACACAAAAAACCCGGGCTCCCCTAAGCCCGGGACGGAGTAGATTCCTAAAATTTCCAGCTAAAGCCGACCTCATACCCCGATCGGGTCAGCTCGAAGTCCCGTACATAGGATATGTCTACTCCGAAATTTCTGTAATACATGCCTCCTCCAGCCCCAACCTGCCCGAATGAGTTAGCTGAAGCTCTCAGAAAGGGGGACCATTTCGGGGACCTCGTTTCTTTGATTTGTTCTCGAACGGGGATATACTTGTACGTAAGATGCTGGAGAGTGTTGTATTGGACTGTAGCTTCCCAGTCAAATTGGCCAATTTTGGGATCTTTGAAGAATGTTCCAGCGTATTTCCTGGTCGTATTCCAGTCCAATATTGTCCTTTTTACGCTCTCCAGAGTATCCACCTCCTTTTGGTCCTCCCCAAAACCCCCTCCATTTGTGATTTCTGGGGGTGTTTGGGGAACCTTTTCCTCCTGGCCCTTATAGATATATATCAATTTGATTGGATTCCTAAAACCCTCCCATTTTGGAACCAAATCCGGGACTTTGACCTCCCCCTGAATTGGGGGTAAATCGACGTACTTTATAACGGTCTTTTCCTCGATTGTTTTACGCCCGATTATAAAGCCTATACCTACAAGAACTATTGTGCAGAGTACTCTCTTTAGTAAGTCCATATCGTGTCCTGCGGGAGGGTTTTAGAAGCATCTACGTGGATAAAATTCCCGTCGATGCCTATCCTCCGGATCCGCAATGCAATGGCTGCCCGGAGGATCTTCATCCGATTGGGGCCCGAGGCACACCGGATGTCCACTGCCAAACCTTCGGTGTGAGCACTGTTGCCGGACCGTCCTTTGGCCTTATCGTGTTCTTTGGAACGATAAGCGCAATTGAGGACGAGGGGGATGCCTGCCTTTTCGCGGAGGTCATCCAGTAGATCGAGAAAATCCTGGTCCATGTCTTCAATGGAGCAGGACGGGTTGCATCGCTCGAATTCTTCGGGCTTAAAATACTTACTTGTCTTCATGGCATTCAAAATCTATTTGAGTTTTCTTGCTGACCGATCTCTCCATGTATGACCGGAGAGCCCGGAATATGGGATGATTCGAAATGATTGCGGAGTTCTCCAGAAAGCTCCAAAACTCTGTTCCGACGATGAAGGCAGCGAAGAAGTTGGCAAGGTTGAGACCCCCCAAGTTCGGGAGGACATGCACGTCAAGCATATAGGCCATGCCAATACCGATGATGCTGAGTCCCAACTTCCAACACGTGTCCCACATTTTCTCGCTTTTGAACACATATTTTTGATGAGCTCGTTTGTGGCGTTTGTAGTCAGCAATATTTCCGGTTATGAAGTCGACGATAATGGCAATACAGACACAGAGGATAAGGACCTGGACCGGAGCTAAAAGCCCCCAAAACCCTACAATGCTCCCGCATATCCATTTTCCCGCTCTCATGACTTCCTCCTCCATATCTGTTAAACTTATAATTTATTACGTCCTATAATAATTTTACGAGCCGGGGATTCCTTATATTCAGTACATGGAGTCAGTAACTGCAGAGCTTTAAGGTGATTTATAGCCTTCTCGAGGTAGGCTTCCCCGATGTTCCGTGCTTCGTTCGAGCTACGGATGATGATGTTGTCTTCTACTCGAGTGCTGAATTCGCCATCTTTGTACCTCACCCCGAAGGCAGTGGGGTTGATTGGATTGTTGACGATGAATCGGGAATACGCAATGTATGCAATGGCGATCTTGAGTCCTTCGCTTCGACCATCCCCGTAACAGCCACCATCATAATACCCGCCTTCCATGGCGGCAGTGTACTGATCTTTTGTAATGGTTACGTCCCCGTATTGGAAAGGACCGGGGCCGGAAAAGTCTGTCTCGTCGAGCCATCTGTAGAGATTGGCTCCTATGGCATCCACCAGTCTGAGAGTCTCAGCCTCCCGGATATATGGCTCCAGTCTGGCCGGATCGTTGATGTTCTCGGCTATCGGCCGAACATTCCGAAGGTCGTTAGAGTTGAGTATCATCGGGCATGAGTTTTATAATCTCCTCGTCGTAAAGCCCATAAATGAGCTTGAGCATGTTTCTCTTCTGAACAGTGGAGAGCATCTGGTCCCGGATAATCTCCAGTACCTGAGTCATGTTGTCCTTGCCAATTCTGTCTGCTATAGACTCGCCGGCATTGTAAGTGAGAGACTGAATAGCGAAGTCGGGATTTTCCAAAGGAGCCCACCAGTACTCAAAGATCGATACGAAAGTCTCCTCCAGCTGCTGACGCTCCCGTACTGTAACAGAGTTGTAGTACTTGTAGGCATTGGTCATGAGATCAGCCCCAAAGTTAGCCCCCACGTCAACAGCTCGGAGAATGGGAGGCTGCTTGAAGGCTTGACCAATGTTCTCCGGGATGACTCTCTGCGTTACTTCGAATGCTTTGTCATAGTTCTCCCCGGAGAACCTTATGAACTGGGGCACCTCATCTTTGGACTTGCACTGGATGTACCACAGTTGAGAAGTGTTCTCGTCTCCTTGAAACTTGTTGAGCTCTTTCTGGGTCTCATTGACTTGGGACTGATCTTGAGTCTCGTCCTTGATGTCTACCAAGATCCCAGCTGACAAGAAGTTGGAGCATGCGTTTCGACCGGCTACATTGGCAAGTGCTTCCTCAGTTCTCATGTCTGTCATCTCAGCGATGAAGATGGGGACCGGGTAAGAGGGACTGCCTTCAGAGTCTCCGGAAAAGTAGAGTATCTGGCCATTGTAGTTGTCCCATCCGCCAGCTTCTTCTACCTGGTTCAGGATAACCTCCGGATCCGGGTTGAAGAGGTGAAACCACTCAATGTCGGACGGGGACCACCGGGACCTCGTCTTGTCTCGGTGACCCCAGTCAGGATGATATGCCGTCCGGCCAATGAATCCACCATCGTCTGCCTTCGCAAGTCGGAGAGACTCGAACGGAATGTGGTGGATCGAACTGACACGGAAGTTCATATTGTAGTTAACATGGATGGCGAACCCATGCCATAACGTGAAGTCTTTGCATACCATGCGGAGGATCTTGTCAAGCTTCTCCCCTTCTTTGTTGACCCGCAATTTGTAGATACCCGGATCTTTGAACCCGTGACCGTATACGAAGTCATTGTATATGCTCAAGCAGGCATTGCCGGTCTTTGAAGCCTGAACAATCTCGCTGACTGTCTGGGGAAAGTCGTTGGTATCTCCGTATGTTTGGATGCCATATTGTCTCCAGTCCCGGGATTCGAACTGAGGAGCTGATTTGATCTGTGCAACTTTCATACTGGCGTAATTTTAATAGTAGGAGGGACGGGAAGCGACCCCGTCCTATTACCAGTCCTATTTGGACCCTCCTTTTTTGGATCCCTTCTTGGGAGCCTCTGAAACGGGATTGACTATCCGGTTGTAAGCCTCTTCGATCTCCCCGGCAGACATTTGCGAGTCTGCATAGGCTTCTTTGATGGCTTCCAGATCCATCCCGGCGTCGATGAACTCCTTCACCTCGGTGTCGATGTCGGCGGGCTTCTCCTCGGTCTTCTCCTCGGTCTTCTCCTCGGTCTTCTCCTCGGTCTTCTCC
>ERZ827108.1198-NODE-1198-length-36349-cov-5.503113_pt1 | contig 36349 bp, 25 predicted proteins | sample MGYA00519921_ERZ827108 | MGnify/ENA primary metagenome ERZ827108 (study PRJEB31778, sample SAMEA3449258) | human gut metagenome | biome: human gut; feature: human-associated habitat; material: faeces | place: United Kingdom | collected 2010/2012 ...
GTAGCCGATGTTGCTATATGTTGCAACTGCAATGTGTACTTCAGTTAATGCTTACTTAGTAACTTAGCGGTGGAATATCAATACTTGCGCCAATGAACGGATCTACAACTATCGACACAACGTTTATCAGTCTGGTAACGGACTTCGGATTCAAGCGGATCTTCGGTTCGGAGAAGCGCAAGCATCTTCTTATCCGTTTCCTCAATGCGTTGCTTGGCGACGGGATTACGGTTACCGATGTGAAGTTCCTTCAGACCGAGAAACTGCCGGAGCACATGGACGGAAAGAGGATAATCTATGACGTGAGCTTTCACACCAACGTCAATTACGATGGAGAGGAACCGGCATGGGTGGTTCAGGACCGGATATGGCGGAGACGTATGGATCCACGGTCATCGGAGGATGGCGTGACGCATCACTTCATAATGGAGATGCAGAACTTGTACAAGGCGTTCTTCAACGAGCGTATCCTGTACTATGCAGCCAAGGCGGTAGCAGATCAGGGTGTGAAAGGCTGGCACTATATGATGAAGCCTGTCGTTGTGGTGGCGGTGACCAGTTTCGACAATCCGTCGCTGGGAAGGCATCTGGTTCACGACATGGTGATGATGGACCGCAAGCGTGGCGATGTGTTGACGGAGAAGTTCCGGATAATGTTCCTGTCGCTGCCGCAGGTGCCGGAATGGGACGAATGCGGAACCGAATTGGAGAGGATATTGTTTCTAATAAAAAACATGGAGACTATGGACAAGGAGAGCAAGCCTTACATTACGGGTGAATACGATGAGTTCTTCGAGGCGGCGGAGACGCAGCAATTGGTGGCCGAGGAGGCGGTGTGCTACAGTGAGTCGCGACAGCGTTTGATAGACGAGGAACGTGACCGTCTCGCTGACCGGTGGTACTGGCGCGACCGCTGGCGTGAGGAGTGGCTGGCCGAGGGAAAAGCCGAGGGAAAAGCCGAGGGAAGAGCCGAAGGCCGCGAAAAAGAACGACGTAAAATGGCTAAGGCTTTGTTGGATATGGAGATGCCATTGGAACAAATATCTAAAGTAACTGAGCTGACGGTTGAGGAATTGAAGAAACTTCAGTCAGGTGATTGATGATGATTCATATCTTGGGAGTTCATTGAAGTTTTTGGGTTGTATCGACATTCCCATCGGATAGAAGAACCGAGGTTTTACTGTAGTTCAGGAACCGATAAGGAAAATTGTTAAAAAAGTTGTGGGAAAATTAAAATTACTGTAATTTTGTCGCAATGTTTGCGACAGTTGGAAAGAAATATACATATGAGGTTGAACGAGTGCTGCCGTTCGTAAGGATGGCGATGCTTGCGGTATGTATGTTTACGTCTATATTCAGTTGCACAGCCGCGGGGGTCGATTCGTTGCTTCAGGTTCTTGACCATGAACTGACACAGTCGAACTCGCTAAACGAGAATAAGGAAAAGTATATATCCGGATTACGCCAACGTTTCCGTACGGCAGTTGACAGACACGAGCGTTTTTCGCTATGCCGGGAACTGTACCATGAATACAAGAACTTCCAGTACGATTCCGCATTCAGTTATGCCAACAGGATGTACGACCTGGCAGTGGCAGACACTATGGACCGCAATAAAATCGCTATGGCGCGGATGGCTCAGATGGAATGCTACAACTCGGTCGGCCTGTTCAAGGAGGCAGATGAGATGCTGCGGGAAATCAAGGAGGAGAACATCCCCCGTGAGTATCTTTCCGGTTTCTATGGTATATGCACCAAATACTACCGGAACATGAGTTCATATGTCGGATGCTCATCGCCTCTGAGTCTGAGATATATCGATTCGCTTGCCCAATATAACAAGAAACTGCTGGCTACATCGCCGCCTGACAGTTACAATCATGCGAGCGCCATGATTACCTCGCGTGAACTTGAGGGTGCCCCGGTAGACGAGCTTGCGGATCGTTACGCTTCGTTGCCGGGCAGGTTCACCATCGATGACCACGAGCTGGCAGTGATACATTCGCAGGCCGGCAGGGCATACCTTGGAGCCGGGAAGAGGGACATCGCCATAAGGCATCTCGCACTCTCCGCCATCCATGACATTCGCAGCTGCACGCGTGAGACCACGGCAGCCAAGGATCTGGCCCAGATCATGCACGAAGAGGGTCAGCTGGAACGCGCCACCAGATACATACATCATGCCCTTGACGATGCCAGAGCGTTCAACTCCCGCATTCGGCTTATTGAGATAAACAGCGTCCTTCCGGTCATAGAGACCACACGCTACGGTCATGTCACCACGCGTGTGTATCAGCTCGTGATAATCATCATAGTGGTGGTGGGACTGTTCATGCTGTCACTGTGGCTGTTCTTCAAACTTCGGCGCCGCAACAGAATTCTTGCCGAATCGCACGAGGAGATACGGCGCAAGACCGAGGCGCTGCAGCATAGCAATGACGCTCTGAAGGATCTTAACAGGCGTCTGAAGGAGACGGGGGAGATCAAAGACCAGTACATCATCCAGTCTCTGATCGGCAACACAGACTTCATCGGCGTTGTGGAAGGCAAGGTGAAGCGCGCTCTCGCCAAACTGAAAGGCCACCAGTACGACGAGGTGGCGAAGATTCTTCATGAAACGGGCATCAAGGATGAACGCGAAAAGATGTATTCGTCGTTCGACAGCGCTTTCCTTAAATTGTTCCCGAATTTCCCGGATGCGTTCAACGCATTCTTCCCCGCGGAGGAGAGGATGGAGATAAGCGAGGAAAGGGGACTGCCCACAGAAGTAAGAATCTATGCACTGATGCGTCTGGGCATAGACAATCCCGCCGAGGTGGCAAAATACCTAAATCTGTCCGTCAATACGGTCTACGTCTACAAGACTAAACTGAAATCGAAATCAAACGTTCCTAAGGATGATTTCGACAGATGCGTGATGCGCATTCCCAAGCCATGAAATGACCAAAACGTCTGTTCGGACCATATTGATATGCACTTTAAAACCAGGGGTGAAGACCTTAATTAATACAGTTCTGCTTGGATTGTAAATAGCAGATAGGCAACAATATAAATCAAACATACATCTTAATTCTAATTTAATGCGCTTGCGGAAACCGAGTGCATGGCTAATTTTGCAACATCAACCTTATGCCGGAAAATAACAATAACAACAAATACCAAAAAACTTAACGTTCATGAAACAAAGAATGCAGAAACTCCTGACATTGCTGCTTGTGGCAGCGATGAGCTGTTTTTCAGCATACGCCCACGACGTGAAGGGAACGGTGGTCTCGGCCACCGACGGGGAGCCGCTGATCGGAGCCTCGGTCCTGGTCAAGGGAAATGCCATGAAAAGCGCGGTAACGGATGTAGACGGCAATTTCTCGCTTGCAGGAATTCCATCAAACGCGAAGATCGAGGTACGGTACGTCGGTTTCGCCACTAAGGAAATCAATGTGAACGGTCAGCCGGAGCTCCGGATCGAGCTTGCCGAGGACACCGAGTTGCTGAGCGAGGTGGTGGTGATCGGTTATGGAACAATGGATAAGAAGGAGCTGACATCCGCCATATCGCATGTGGGGGAGAAGGACTTCCTGAAAGCGTCCTCGGTTGACCCTTCCATGATGATCCAGGGAAAGGTGCCCGGTGTGTCGATCACCAACACGGGAGCCGGTGACCCGAACAATGCCGCGTCGATCCAGATCCGAGGCGTAAGCTCACGAGCCGCCGGTCTGGGACCGCTGATTGTGATTGACGGTGTGGCCGGAGGCAACCTCACCAACATCAATCCCAACGATATCGCGTCGTTCGACATCCTTAAGGACGGTGCGGCATCCGCCATATACGGAACGCGGGGATCCAACGGCGTTATACTGGTCACCACCAAGAAGGGCGCCCGAGACGGACAGGTGCATACCACCTACACCGGAAATGTGGCCGCGAACGTGGCAACGCACGACCTGAAGATGCTGGATGCCGATATGTACCGCGTGTACCGTGCGGGCCAATACAACGGCAACGACCTGGGAGGCAATGACGACTGGCTCGGAGCAGTGACGCGTACCGGATGGAGCACACAGCATACCCTAACCGTGAGCGGAGGCAACGAGCGTTCCAACTACCGCGCGTCGGTGGATTACAAGAATGCCGACGGTATCGATAAGTATTCCAACCGTTCGGAATATGGCGCGCGTGCATCCATCAACCATACCACCAAGGGAGGACTGTTCAATATCAACGTCAATATCGCACCACGTCTCATCGACCGTAAGATCGCGTCATGGGATGTGTTCAGGAATGCGTTGGAGATCAATCCGACCACTCCGATCATGGACGAGGAGAATCCAGGCCGCTACACAGCCATCATAGGGCAGGCCGCCGGCTACAATCCCGTGGAACTTGTCAAAAAGGAAAAAAACACGGCCGAGACCAAACTTCTGGACTGGGACGGTACCGTCAAGCTCAATCTGCTGCCGCTGTTCTTCAAGGACGGCAAGGGCTGGGGCAACAGCAGCCTTTCCACACAGGTGACGTTCGCCGGACACGAGAGTTCCAACTTCAACTACTGGTTCCGTCCTTCCACCTCAACTCAGGCCATAGCCAACGGATACGACGGCGAGGCGAGCCGCAGTTACAACAAGAGCTCGCAGCAGATTCTGGAATGGCTTGCCAACTATTCAGGACGTTTCGGCGAGCACAATGTGCGCCTGATGTTAGGATATTCATACCAATATATCAGGAACTCCGGAATGAGCGCCGACAACAAGGACTTCGCCAATGACGGACTCGGCGCGGACAACCTCGGCAACGGCCAATGGGCCAACGAGGAGGGCAACATCGGAATGGGTTCGTACAGGAACGACTCGAAACTGATAGCGTTCTTCGGCCGTGTAAGCTACGACTACAAGGGGAAATACCTGATGACGGCCTCGCTGCGTCATGAGGGAAGCTCCAAGTTCGGCAAGAACAATAAATGGGGAAATTTCCCGGCCGTGTCGCTTGGATGGCGAATCAGCCAGGAATCGTTCATGGAGGGCGCCTCGGCATGGCTCAACGACTTGAAGATACGCGGTGACTACGGAGAGACGGGTAACCAGGATTTCGATTCCTACCGTTCGCTGGCCACGATGACAGGCTTCGGTTACGTCTACTATCAGGGCAAGTGGATTCAGGTATGGGGACCGGCCCGAAACGTGAACGCAAACCTGAAATGGGAGAAGGCCAAGAACTGGAATGTCGGCATCGATTTCGCCCTGTTCGACAACAAACTGACGGGTTCGGTGAACTACTACAACCGCCGCCAGCAGGACCTGCTGGGTGACTACAATGTGCCTGTGCCCCCGTATCTGCACGGCACCACTTTCGTCAACGTGGGAACCATGAAGAACTCCGGGGTGGAGATCGACCTGACGTATAATCCGATTCGTACCAAGGACTGGGACCTGAGCTTCAACTTCATCGGAGCCACATGCGACAACAAGTTCGTGTCGTTCAGCAACGGAGAGTATGTAGGTCAGGACTACTACGACGTATGCGGCACATCGGATCCCTATCCGATGCATAACCTGCAGCGCATCCAGGCTGGCGAGCGCATCGGCAACTTCTACATGTACAAATACGCCGGCATAGACAAGGACGGTAACTTCGTGGTCTATGACAAGAAGGGGAACATGATACCTGCTTCGGAAGCAACCGATGACGACAAGCGCATCGTGGGCAACGGGCTGCCTAAATTCACGGCATCGCTTACCGGAAACCTGCGCTGGCGCAACTGGGACCTCTCGCTCTTCTTCCGCGGGGCTTTCGGCTACGATATATTCAATACCCAGGACTTCTATTACGGCACCCAGGGTTTCACCGGCAATGTCCTTCAGAAGGCCTACACCAAAAACGCTATGATTAAGGGACAGCAGGTGGTGAGCGACTATTATCTGGAGAAGGGAGACTATGTGAAACTCGATGTAGTGACTTTGGGATACACATGGAAGGTCAACGCCCGCTTCCTGGATGAGCTCCGGGTGGATTTCACGGCAAGGAACCTCGCCACATTCACCCGATACAGCGGCATCGACCCGGCGTCCGTCCAGGTCAACGGCCTTGAGCCGGGCGCTACCGGCTCGCGCACATATTATCCCTCATGCCGTCAGTTTATCCTCGGATTGCGCCTCAGCTTCTGATCGGTAACCGATTGTTAGTAACATTCAGCTAATAGGTAAAAGTTTATGAATCATATAAAGAATATTGCTCTTGCCGGCGCGACGCTGCTTCTTGCCGGTTGCACCAATCTGGACGAGACGGTCTACGACCAGGTGATGAGTGACAATTATTACAACACAAAGATGGATGTGGTCAGGGCGGTGAACCGGCCGTTCGAGCACGCATACTGGTCGGTGCAGAGCCGCATGCCGCTCAACGAGCTGTCGGGCGACCAGATCATCACCCCTACGCGTGACTCTTGGTGGTACGACGGCGGAAAATGGGAGAAATTCCATTATCATACCTGGGACTCCGAGGCTGATTATCTGGACCAGGAATGGGACGGGTGCTTCACAGGCATCATGCAGTGCAACTATGTGATCAACGACCTGGACCACCTGGACGGCGGTACGCTCGGTTTCACCGAAGCAGAGTTCGCGTCCATGAAGCAGCAGTGCCGTGTGATGCGCGCGTATTTCTACCTGCGTCTGCTGGACATGTTCCGCAACGTGCCGTTCTATACGTCGATCGATCCCGACTCGTCCGACGGCAGGCAGATCCCGCCAGCCCAGTTGTTCAGGTTTATCGAGACTGAACTGACCGAGTCGCTCGGCCTGATCGGGCAGAAGCAGGGCTCGGGGGGCAACCAGGGTAATCAGGGCCAGTGGAACCAGGGTGGCGTGGCTGCTTTGCTGGTGCGCCTCTATCTGAATGCCGAGGTCTATATCGGCGAACAGCGTTATGCCGATGCCGCCCGCATCGCGCAGAAACTTATGAACGGTGACTATGGATACTACAAGGTGGCCGACCGCTGGGACGAGGCCTTCGACTGGAACAACGAGACATCCGATGAGGTGATATTCGGATTTTCCGGTTCCGAAAGCTACACGTTCTGGCACTACAAGGGCGACACCTTCTGGTGGAGCGTACCCCAGCAGATGGAGTACTATGTGAACGATTCAAAGTGCGACGGCGGAGACCACAACTGCAAGTACGCGCTTACGCCGAGCCATGACCTGAACGGAAAGATATACTCCTACACTCTAGGCAACACGGTGGAGAAGTTCCGGAAGTATCCCTCGGACGAACGTCTGAAACTGTACCGCAACCTGGGCGACAACAAGCGCGAGGGCATGATGCTGTTCGGATCGCTGGATGTGGTGAAGGACGGCAAGAAAGGAAAGATGACATCGCCCGACGGCAGCTATGAGTTGTACATCCGCGATGCCGTGGGCCAGTTCAAGGGACTGCGGCCCAGCCAGTGGCCGGCCAACAAGACCAGCAATCTGCGCTCCGGCGACCATCAGTCCGGCTGGCATTTCGTGAAATATCCTCTGTACAGCGACGAGGAGACTGGATGCATGGAGTCCGATTATTGCGAGATCCGTCTGCCGGAGGTGATCTATTCGCTGGCGGAGTGCAAGTTCCGCGAGGGTTCGGTCAACGAGGCCGGAATGCTTCTGAACAGTGTCCGCAAACGCAACTATCCCCAGAGCGACTGGAACGATGTCCTCTACGCACCGGAAGGCAAGGTGACGCTGACCGAGCAGGAACTCCTGGACGAATGGGGACGGGAGTTCCTGGCCGAGGGTCGCCGACGTATCGACCTGATACGTTTCGGACGTTTCAACTCCTCTGCATGGTGGGACAAGCAGCCCGATGGAGATGACCACACCAGAATCTATCCCATTCCCCGCAAGGCGCTGGACACCAACCACAACCTGGAGCAGAATCCTGGTTATTGATCAATTAACTCTAACAGATTAACAGGAAATAGAAATGCGAATATTAGATAAAGCCTTGTCATTGCTGGCCATAGGGAGCATGACGCTCCTGGGCGGATGCGATGCGGAGAAGGACTTGCGTGTCGTCGAGATACCGGAGAAGGACGTTGCATACGAGCAGTTGTACATCCTGGGCTACAGCGTGCAGAACTACATAGACGGCGATCCGTTCGTGTCGAACACGGCGGTGCCGATGGATCCGACCGATGACCCGAACGTCTTCACCAAGCGGGTGGAGATGTACTACTACAAGGACAACAAGCAGTTCAAGTTCTGTGACGCACAGGATGACTGGAACAAGATTCATTACATTGTGCCGGAATCCGGAGTGGTCGACGGCACGGCGTATGCCTATGTGGAGGTGGGCGAGAACGCCAACAGGGGCGCCGTATGCTCGGAAGGGGCAGGCAACCTGCGCGACAACTTCTGGGGTATCCGTGAAGGGGAGGACGGCGTCTACGATGTGACTGTCAACGGCAAGACTCTGGAGATATCGGTGGTACTTGTCGAGAAGAAGGAACAGCCGTTCGCTCCCGAGGAACTTTACATGGTAGGCGACGGAACGCCGGCAGGATGGAACATATCGACGCCGGTCCCGATGGAGATGACTTCGCCCCAAGTGTTCGAGTACACCGGTCCGCTGTATGCCGGCGAACTGAAATGTCCCATGCAGGTCAGCGACAAATGGGAGGCTCCTTTCATCATGCCTGCGGTCCACGGGACTACGATCAACAGGAACGGTGTCGCCGCGCCCGAGTGTGAATATGTGCCGACCGGCAATCCCGATTCCAAGTGGCGCATCGAGGAGGAGGGTACCTACCATCTCACCATTGACTGCTCCAAGGGCAAGAACGAGATAACGATAGCCGCGCAGTATCTGGGCGAGATTGTCCGCGGTCCGGAACTCTATATGCTCGGAAACGCCGCCGGCAGTTTTGATTCCAATAGCCCCTGCGATATGGACTACGACGAGGCTACCGGAACATTCATCTGGGAAGGTCCCATATACTTCGCCGACAAGAACGCCACGTCGCAGAACGCCAACAAGCAGTTCAAGTTCGTAAGCCGTCCGGGCAACTGGGATGCAGTGGACTACTACATTCCGGAGAAGGCCGCGTCGGACGGATATATCAGCGTGATAGGAGAGGGCACGCATCGGATGAAGGGCTGCACATGGAAGAACGGCTCGGCGGGTATCGACGCGTTCTGGGGAATTTCCCAGGGTAAGGACGGTGTTTACCGCATCGAGGTGAACCTTGACGCCATGACGTTCAAGTTCACCCGCACCGGCAACGCAGATCCGCAGCCTGACCCCGAGCTGGAGACGGAACTCTATATGCAGGGTGTGGCCGGGCGTTCGGGATGCGACTCAAACAATCCCGGTGTCCAGATGTCACGCGTGGACGATACCCACACCTTCACCTGGGACGGCGAACTCTACTACACCGAGGAGGAGAACAACCGTCAGTTCAACTTCATTACCTCGAAGGGCAACTGGGACGCCGTGTATTTCATCGTTCCGGAGAACGGGGACAGCGACCAGTACCGCGAACTGGTGGAGGACGGAAAGACGTACAAGATGAAGCGCATCAAGGGAGCGGGACAGCCTCTGAGCGCATCGTGGGGAATCGCGAAGGAGAACAACGGCAGATACCACATCGAGGCTAACCTTGAGACCATGGAACTCAAGGTGACCAGACTTGACAATTCCACAAACAAACGTACAAAATCTAACAAACGCATAAGATGAAAACGACACACACACTGGCCGTGGCCGCGCTGATCGCGTCGGCATTCGCGGCAACGGCTCAGGAACTTCCTGAGAACCTGTATCTGATTGGTGACGCAACGGCCGCAGGATGGAACTGCAACGCTCCGGTCAAGATGGATAAAGTGAACGACTACGAGTTTACCTATACCGGCGAGTTTACGAAAGGTGAGTTCAAATTGCCTTGGGTTGTTGGCGGAGACATGTGGGGCAGCAACACCTTCATGCCTATGGAAGCCGGACAGAAAGTGACTAAAGAAGGCCTGAAGAACAACGAGAGCTATCTGACACACAACGGACAGCCCGATCAGAAATGGGTGGTCGAAGATGCAGGCATATATACGCTTACGTTCAGGATTGACAAGGACGACACCAATTTCGGCGCGCTCGACGCGACATACGTCAGCGACCTTCCCAAGAGTATCTTCATGCTCGGCGCAGCCACCGACTGCTGGGATTCTAACTCCGCCGCGCCGGTGTACGGGAAAGATGGAAAATATGTCTGGACAGGTGCGTTGAACTACTATGACGAGGATAAGCTCGTGAAGTTCGCCGCAACTCGCGGTGACTGGGACAAGATCACCTTCATGGTGCCCGACGAGGTGAACTATAATGAGAATGTGCTGCAGGTCGAGGCCGGTAAGACCTACACTTATCAAGAGTCCGCCGAGACCGAGCCCGGAGCGCTGAAGGACTGGTTCTGGGGCATCAAGGAAGGTCAGTCGGGCGAATATGAGATTACGGTTGACACCGATGCCAGGACGGTTACATTCAATCTGCTGAAGAGTTTCGCGTTCGACAAGGACAATGTGACGGAACTCTACATGCTGGGTCTGGTGGCCGAAAGTTTCGATTCCAATCACCCTCTGCCCATGACATCGTTGGGCAACGGTAAGTTCACATGGAGCGGCTCGATTGATTACGCTGCGACCGACGGCGACGAGCAGCATGCCAACAAGCAGTTCAAGTTCGTCACACCCAAGGGAGACTGGAACAAGGTCTATTACCTGGTGCCGACAGCTGCCGAGGCCGATGGCTTCATTCAGGAAGTGGAGCCGGGGTCTTATCCTGTGAAGATGACCACCTGGACCGAGGGCAAGAGCGGCGTGGACGCGTTCTTCGGCATGAAGGAGGGTGTGAAGGGCGACTTCACTATCACCGTGGACGTTCCCGCCCTCTCATTCACGCAGACAACGGGACTGTCCGGTATCGAGGCTGTTAAGACAGCAGGATTCTCGGTGATGGTATCCGGTGAAGTCCTGACCGTTGACGGAGTGGAAGGCGAAGTTGCCCTCTACGATGTGGCTGGACGCAAGGTGCTGACCACCGCTGCCGGCACAACCGACATCTCCGGTCTGGCCGAAGGAGTCTATGTGCTTTCCGCTGCGCAGGGTAGCGTGAAGATCTATAAGAAATAACCTTAAATTTAGATACTACAGAACAATGAAAATAATAAAGAACATACTTGTAGGCCTGGCATTAGCCACCGTTGCGGTGGCAAACGCCTACGAGATGCCGACGCATCTATACCTGGTGGGAGGGGGTACACCCGCAGGATGGAATTCAGGAAGTCCAATTCCTATGGTCGAAGAGGAAGGCAACCGGTTCTCTTGGGAAGGGAATCTGTATGCGTCCGGCGACAGGGAAATGAAGTTCCTTGGTCAGAAAGGGTGGGATCCGGTGGCTATATATGCTCAGGCAAATGGTACGGAGATAACCACGGATGCAGAGCAGTCGTTCACTGTGGTTTATGGTGGCAATGACAATAAATGGAAAGTAGGGCAGAACGGTTATTACCGGCTGACTCTGACTCTTGATCCGACTAAGCCTGAGTCGGAGGCCGGCACACTTACAGTGAATTGTCTTGGCGAGTCGAAGCCCGAGATCTATATGCTCGGCAAGGGCGTTGACCGATGGGGAGACTCCTCCGAAGGTATAGCGGTATATGGAGAGGATGGCGTATACACCTGGACTGGTGATATCTTCTATTATGGTGATGATAAGCAACTCAAGTTCGCGTTGACTAAGGGCAAATGGAACGAAGTGACTTATCTGGTGCCGACTGAGGTGAACCTTAATGGCAACGTGCAGCAGGTAAAGCCCGGCACATACTCCTATCAGGAGTCGCGAGAGGATAACGGAGGTCTGAAGGATTGGTTCTGGGGCATTGAGGCCGGGCAGTCCGGACTGTACAAGGTTACTGTGAATACAAACGACAAGACGGTCACACTGGAGCTTCTCAAACTCTATTCTTTCGAACGGAACAACACGACAGAACTGTATATGCTCGGTCTGGCTGCAAACAGTTTTGATTCCAACAGGCCGGTTAGGATGACATCCTTGGGCAATGGAAAATTCCAATGGAAAGGCTCCTTGGATTATGCCACGGCTGATGGAGACAACAATCACGCCAACAAACAGTTCAAATTCATTAACCGCGAGGGAGACTGGGATCAGACATGTTATCTTGTACCCGCCGCCGCAGACAAGGACGGATACATCCAGCAGTTGGAACCAGGTGATTATGACATGAAGAAAAGTACTTGGATGGATGGTGAGACAGGAGTTGATGCATTCTTCGGTCTTCCGGAAAATACCAAAGGCGACTACATAATCACTGCCGATGTCCCCAACATGAAACTGAAGTTGGAGAAGGATACCAACACCGGTGTCGAGGGCATCGAGGCTGAGGTCAACGGCATCGAGGAAATGTATGACCTGAATGGCATGAAGGTCAGTCTCCAGAATGCTCGGGCAGGAGTGTATATCGTTCGTAAGGGCGGTGTCGCCAAGAAAATCGAGATTCGCTGATGAATGTTAGAATATTGTTGTTGGTGGCCGTTCTGGCTCTTGCATCGTCTGTGACGGTGCAAGGTCGGGACAGCCGGTTCACCCGCCAGGGCACGGCTCCGCTCTATTGGATGGCTTACGAGCAGTGTTTCGTTGAAGACCGGGCACTGGACGAGGCTCGCTGGCGTGAGAATATCACCTGGGTGGCGGAGAACCTGCTGCCGTACGGCTACGACATGGTCTGTACCGACGGCTGGATCGAGGGTGCCCAGACAATCAATGACAACGGCTACATAACCCGTTACAATTCCGGCTGGGGCCAGGATTTCAAGTTCTATGTGGCGTTGGCCAAGCGCAAGGGTCTCCGCTCGGGCGTATATTACAATCCTCTGTGGATGAGCCGTGCCGCCTTCGATAAGAACGTGAACGTGAAAGGCACCGGATATACCACCCGTCAGATCAAGGGAAGCAAGAACTTCAACGACGCCATATACTGGGTCGACACCGACCTTCCCGGCTCGGAGCAGTGGATCAAGGGTTATGTCCGTCATTTCATCGACCTGGGTTTTGATTTCCTGCGCGTGGATTTCCTGAACTGGTACGAGAACGACTATGGCGCCACACGATATCGCCGGGCATTGAAATGGATTATGGAAGAGGCCGGTGACGAGATAATGGTGTCGCTTGTGATGCCCAACTCCTATGACCATGCCAAGACCGAGCGTGAGTATGGCGACATGTTCCGCATATCGGAGGATGTTTTTGGCGGAGGCTTCGATTTCGTTAGCCAGCGTCGGCGCGGCCAGTGGCAGAACGGCTGGGCCAACTGGGGCAACCTGTTCGACGGCTTTCTGGACTTCAGCGACATCGACCGGTCGGAGATAATGATGGACGGAGACTTCGTGCGTCTCAATACAGCGGCATCGGACTATGAGAAGGAATTCTGGATCACCTTGCTGGTGATGGCAGGCTCGCCGATAGCGGTGGCCGACCAATATGACACGGCGGGGGACAACCTGCGGTTCTATCAGAACGGCCGTATGCTCTCATTGGTCAAGGAGGGATTCCATGGCAAGCCCGCAAGCCGCGACATGAACGATGTCAGGTCATCCCAATGGATGGGTGAGTGCGCCAACGGCGACAAGGTGCTGGCGTTGTTCAACCGCGAGGAAAACGCGACGGTGCGTACCTTAAGCTTGGGTGAACTGGGTTTGTCCGATAAACTTTATTACACAGATTTGTGGCGTGGTACGGAAGTGAAGGCCGAAGGCGATGAAGTCAAGGTAAGGCTTGCGTCGCACGGATGCAAGGTGTACCGTTTCTCGGCTCAGCCGGCAGGCTCGTCGGTGAGGGAAATCACCGGTACGTCACCGGAACGTGAGGAAATCTTCGACCTGAACGGCGCCAGGATGGACGTGGAAACGGCCGATGAACTGCCCGGTGGTGTCTATGTGGTGCGTCAGGGAGGCGAGACATATAAGATAGCCAGATAACAACAATACAAATACTTAAGAAAACTAAACCGAGATATGAAACTCAACTATATATTGGCTGCGGGACTATTGGCTGCTACAGCCATGACGCTGACGGCCCGCGACTCGAGATATACCCGGCACGGATCGGGTCCCATGTACTGGATGGCCTACGAGGAATGCTTCGTGACGGACCGCGCCCTCTCCGAGGCCAGATACAAGATGAACGTGGACTGGGTGGCCGAGAATTTTCTGCCATACGGTTTCGACATGGTCTGTACCGACGGCTGGATCGAGCAGGGGCAGACGGTGAACCGCTATGGCTATATCACCAAGTATGCGTCCGACTGGCAGAACGACTGGTCGTACTGGATCGACTACAACCGCTCCAAGGGACTGAAGAGCGGTATCTATTACAATCCGTTCTGGATGACCCGTGCGGCGTACGACCGTAACCTGCCTGTGAAGGGAACTCAGAAGAACGCCCAGGATATAGCCGGCTCGACTAAATTCAATGATTTCATCTACTGGGTGGATGCCGAGAAGGAGGGGGCCGAGCAATGGGTGAAAGGCTATGTTCAGCATTTCATCGACCTTGGCTTTGATTTCCTGCGTGTGGATTTCGTCAACTGGTATGAGAATGCCTACGGCAGGGAATCATACCTGAAGATGCTTCGCTGGATATCGGAGGCATGCGGCGACAGGATCACATTCAGTCTTGTGATGCCCAACTGCTTCGACCACGCGGCCGAGGAGATTAAATATTGCGACATAATGCGTATATCAGAGGATGTGTTCGGCGGTGGATTCGACTTTGTGAGCGGACGGCGCCGTGGCGTCTACCAGGAAGGCTGGGCCAACTGGGGCAACGCTTTCGACGGCTTCATCGGATTCAGCGATGTAGCCGGGCGTGGCGGCATGGTCATGGACGGCGATTTCATACGTCTCAACACGGTGGATAGCGACAACGAGTGCCAGTTCTGGGTCTCGCTGATGGCAATCACCGGATCGCCCATTGCGATAGCCGACCAGTATGACACTATCGGCGACAGAATCCGCTTCTACCAGAACGAGGAGATCCTGGCGTTGAACAAGGCCGGATTCGCGGCCCGTCCCCTCTCCACCAATTGCGGACAGTCGCGCAGTTCCATATGGATCGGCCAGCTTCCCGACGGCGACTGGGTGGCAGGTATGTTCAACCGGGAGGACAGCGAGCAGACCATGACCGTCAATTTCAACAAGGACTTAGGCTTTGCCAAAGGCACCAAGGCCATGGTGCGCGATCTGTGGCGTCAGTCCGACCTGGGCGAGCAGGAGGATATGTACCGGGTATCGCTGCAGCCCCATTCGTGCGCGGTGGTCAGGATCAAGGCTCCGTCCAAGAGATATCAATGTGAAGTCGCGGGTACCCGTGGCGGCGCTAAGATTGTAATGTAATATTGCGGAAGAATATGAAAAAGTATATATTTGTAGTTGCGTTCGTCGCTGTTGCCATACTGATGGGTTCATGCCGTAACGACTGGACCATCAAGGATATGCCGCCGGTTCCTGAGAAAGCCGAAGGCGCGGGTTATGTCGCGGGTATGGAGAATGAGGGTGCCGCTGTGGTCATCCCAGTCGAGGTTGCCTCGGCAGGTCCATGTACAGTGGTGGTATGCGGACGCGCCACCAAAGACGGCACGCCCGGCACGGGCAGCATATCCTCCGGATCATCGTCGGCCCAGATCACTTTCAATCAGGCTTACACCTGGTCGGAATGTGAGGTTACGCTGACTCTTGAGGCCGGTGTGAACGATGTGGTGATATCGGGCGATGAAGGAAACGGGCTTTTCAAGATAGATTACATCGAGGTTAAATGAGGTTATCGATGAAGTCCCTGGCTCTGGCAGTCTTCCCATGGATGGCAGGAATCCTTGCGGGAGGCTGCGGAGCCTCGGGATCGGGAAGTGACGAGCCGTGTGAACAGCCGGCATTGCCGGTGGTGGAGGACATCCATACCTTCAAGGCACCCCTGTACTGGAGCGTGTACGAGTACTGTTACGAACAGGAACGTGCGGGAGTCTCCAACGACCGTATGGATATCCGTCCGTCGGAATGGGACGAGATCCTGGACTGGCTTGAGAAGGACCTTAAGCCTTACGGTTACGACATGGTGTGTACCGACGGCTGGATTCCGATGCTTGCCAAGGCTGGGTCTCCCTATATGACACACTATGGCTCCACATCCATCAAGGACCTGGTGGCCAAGGCCCGGCAGCGCGGAATGCGTGTTGGCATCTATGACAATCCGATGTGGATCCATTGCGGCGACGACATCCGGATACCGGGCACTTCGCTAACTGTAGGCTCGCTTGCTTATGAGCGTGGCGACAAGGTGGTGAACAGCGGCAAGGATGACCTCTGGTTCCATTGGGGCGTAGCCACGCATCCGGGGGCAAGGGAATGGATCGACGGTTTCTTCAGGCATTACAAGGAATTGGGCGTGGAGTACATCCGGATGGATTTCCTGAGTTGGTACGAGGACGGCCGGGACCGCGGCATGGGTATAACCGGCCGTGGCTACGGACGTGGGAATTACGAGCGTTATCTTGCCTACATAGCGGAGTCCGCTAAGAAATACGGCATCTTCACATCGCTGGTCATGCCGCATCTGTACCGCGATGCCGAGTTTGAGTCCAAGTACGGTAACATGGTCAGGATTGTGGCCGACACAGGCACGGGAGGCTGGGGGCATGTCTCGGCCAACCATCGCGGAAAGGCGTTCGCCAACTGGCCCAACTGCATGAACCAGTTTGACGGATTCACCTATTGGAGCCGCATCTCGGGCCGGGGAAAGGTTATCCTGGACGGAGACTTCCTGCGTCTCAACACCCTGGCCGATGATAACGAGAAGCAGACAGCGGTGTCGCTGCAGCTGATGGCCGGTGGACCAGTCACAGTGGCTGACCAGAAGAACACCATCGGCGACAACCTCAGGTTCTACACCAATAGGGAACTGCTGGGCCTGAACTCCGACGGGTTTGTCGGCAGGCCAGCCTCGACCACGCTGGGAAGCCTGGGCTCGCAGACTTGGTTCGGACAGATGAGCGACGGCTCTTGGGTGATCGGTGTGTTCAACCGCAACGGCACACCTAGGAAATACTCCGTAAGTCTCGTCGACTTAGGGATAGAAGGTGAATACAATGTCCGCGACTTGTGGCTCCATGCTGATGAAGGCCGAGCGAATGTGCTGGAAGGTACGTTGCCGGCTCATGGATGCAAGATCGTGAAACTTACCAAGTGACATTCAGAGATAAGAATATATGAAAAGATTTAGAATATTTATATTGTTGCTTATGGCGTGTGTGACGGCGTCTTCCGTGTCAGGCGCCCCACGGCGTCAGGTCAAGTCGCCCGACGGCCGTATTGAGCTTGGCGTAGACCTGGACAAGGCCGGGAGGCTTTACTACCATGTCAGCCGTGACGGCAAGCCTGTATTGCTGCGGTCGCAACTCGGCGTCAGGCTTCGTGACGCCGCTGACATGGTGGAGGGATTCAGCATTGACCGATGCACCTTCGACTCACGCTGTGAGAAGTGGAATCCGGTGTGGGGCGAGGAGTCGGAGATAACTGACAGCCATAACGAGATGCGCGTTGCCCTCTCGCAGAAGAAACAGGCTCCGGGCCGGAGGATCTCGGTGGTGTTCCGAGTGTTCAACGATGGCATAGGTTTCCGCTATGAGTTTCCTCGTCAGAAAGGACTTGAGGATTTCGTGATCGATGATGAGGTCACTGAGTTCGCATTTGCCGGGTGTCATGAGTCATGGTCGCTTCCCGTGGAGGGTATCCGGTTCTACGAAGGCCTGTTCCGCCATCTCCCCATCGACAGTATCGGATGGGCCAGCACTCCTGTGACCATACGCACTGCCCAGGGTCTGCACATGGCGTTGCATGAGGCGAACCTGACTGATTATGCCGCCATGAACGTCAAGGCCACACCCGGGAGCAACACGCTCAGGGCATCGCTCACGCCATGGTCCACGGGGGAGAAGGTGTTCGTGACCACAACCCGGGTGTCGCCTTGGAGGACCCTCATCATAGCGGACAACGCCGGCGACTTGGCGTTGAGCCGGCTGATGCTGAACCTCAACGAGCCTTGCCGCATCGACAATGCCTCCGATTTCTGCAAGCCGCAGAAATATGTAGGAGTTTGGTGGTGTTACCATATGAAGACAGCGACCTGGGAGGCCGGACCGCGTCACGGAGCCACGACCGAGAATGTGAAGCGTTACATGGACTTCGCCGCCGACCATAAGTTCGGAGGAGTCTTGGTGGAGGGGTGGAATCCGGATTGGGTCACATGGGACTTCTCATATACCAAGCCATACGATGATTTCGATATAACGGGCATCAATGATTACGGCAGAAAACTCGGCGTTTCCCTTATAGGACATCATGAGACAGGAGGCCGTATAGCCAATTACGAGCGTCAGATGGAAGACGGTATGCAGCTCTACAAGGACAACGGTATGCACTATGTAAAGACCGGATATGTAGGTGACCTGCTTGATGACAAGGAGCGTCACAGCAGCCAGTTCGGCGTGCGCCACTACCGCAAGGTGATCGAGACGGCGGCGAGATACAACCTGGCTATCGACAATCACGAGCCGGTGATACCCACAGGTCTGCAGCGTACATATCCCAATCTTATGACTCAGGAAGGCGTGCGCGGCCAGGAATGGAACGCATGGAACGCGGAGGGTGGCAATCCGCCGGCACATACGGTGACGCTGCCTTTTACCCGTGGTCTGGCGGGTCCGATGGATTTCACTCCGGTGATATTCCGTTTCGAGAACCAGGCCATGCCGCAGACCCGTGTCAACACTACACTTGCTAAGCAGTTGGCTCTGTTTGTGATCCTTTACTCCCCACTGCAGATGGCGGCTGACATGATCGAGAACTACGAGGACAATCCCGGGCCGTTCCGTTTCATATGCGACTGCCCGGTGGACTGGGACCGCACGGTGTATCCTGAGGCTCAGATCGGCGAATACGTGACTGTGGCCCGCAAGCGCAAGGGTGGTGATGACTGGTACATCGGCAGCGCCACCGGCGACAATGCCAGGACAGCGCACATCAGCCTTTCGTTCCTGGATCCCGGTTGCCGTTACCGCGCGGTAATCTACAGGGACGGCTGTAATGCCGACTGGGAGAAGAATCCCTATCCCGTGGAGATTGTCCAGCAGGATGTGGATTCGGAAAGCGTGCTCGACATCGATCAGGCGCGAAGCGGAGGAACAGCAATTAAGATCTTCAAGATTTGACAGAAATGAAAGCTTCAAAGATTATGGCCGTGGTTCCGGCCATGGTGTTATCGGCGAACGCGTTCGCGTCCGATCCGGTAATAGTGGAGACCTCGGCATACCGATGGGCCGGTGACACCATATTCCAGAACGAGTTCAAGGCCTGGGCCGTCAATCCTTATGAACTGCGCTCCACCTATAAGGCACGCCCCGGATATTATATGCCGATCGATCAGGTATGGAAGCGCAAAAACGATCTGTCGGCGTATCCGAAACTGAAATCGGACAACCTGCTGCATGAGGCTGTGTTCAACATGGCGCTGGATGAGATGGTGAATGCCGTGGAACCTGACACGACTCTGCGGACCGGCAAGGAGTGGTCGGGCGTATGGACGCGCGACGTGAGCTATTCCATAATACTCTCCATGGCGTATATGCAGCCGGATGCATCGATGATATCGCTGATGAAGAAGGTCAATCCCAACGGGCAGATCATCCAGGATACAGGCTCGGGGGGCGCTTGGCCTGTATCCACAGACCGTATGGTATGGACATTGGCCGCATGGGAGATCTATAAGGTGACAGGCGGCCGTAAATGGATAGAGACGGTCTATCCGATAGTGGCACGGTCGCTTGCCAAGGATGAGAAGACCGTGATGAGCGACCGCGGCCTGGTGAAGGGTGAGACTTCCTTCATCGACTGGCGCGAGCAGAGTTATCCGCGATGGATGCAGACGGTGGACATATCGCAGAGCGAGGCCATGGGCACCAACGTGATGTATGCCGCCGCACTGAAAGCGGCTGGAGAAATGGCTACCGTGCTCGGCAAGAAGAAGGATGCGGAAAGTTATTTCGCGCAATCCGCTAAACTCGCCGCAAACATCGACAAGACATTCTGGATGCCGGACAAGGGGTATTACGGAATGTACACCTACGGTCGCGACAGCAAGATCCTGAATCCCCGCGCCGAGACGCTTGGCGAGGCTCTGGCTATCCTGTATGACGTGGCTCCCGCCGAACGTCACAAGTCTATCTCCGAAAGCAATCCCCATACACCGTTCGGTCCGGCGATATTCTACCCGCAGATTTCAGATATACCCAGTTACCACAACAATGCCCTCTGGCCCTGGGTGGCTTCCTACTGGACGCTGGCCCAGGCAAAGGCCGGAAACGAGAAGGGTGTGCTGGAAGGCATCGGGTCGGTCTATCGTCCTGCGGCGCTGTTCTGTACCAACAAGGAGAATTTCAACCTGGATAACGGTGACATCTATACCGAACTGAATTCCTCCAATATGCTGTGGTGTCTTGCCGGAAACATAGCGCTGACCACGCGTGTGCTGTTCGGTATCCATTTCGAGAAGGATGGACTTGTGGTCGAGCCGTTCGTTCCGAAGGCTCTTGGTGCGACCAGGACTCTCGACGGATTCCCTTACCGTGGCGCTAAACTGAACATTACGGTGGAAGGTTACGGCAGCCGTGTGCGTGAACTCATCGTGAACGGCAAGACCTTGGATCCGTCCAAAGGCAAGTTGATTCCTACGAGGATGCTGAGGAACGGCGCCGATATCATCGTGAGGATGGATAACCAGCCAATACCGTCCATGAATGTCAACAATGTAGACAACAGCAAGGCTCCGCTGACTCCGGTGGCGTGGCTCGCGCACAATCCCGCGCTTGACGGCGATGGCGTTCCCGTTGACAATCAGTTGGAGTGGAATCCGATTGAATACATCGCCAAGTACCTCGTGCTGAAAGATGGCAAGCCGGTGGCTGAAACCCGCGAGACCCGGTATGCGGCTGTGACACCGGGTGAGTGGCAGGTGATTGGGGTATCGGACAGCGGCGTGCAGTCCTTTGCCTCGGAGCCGCGTGACAACCGTCCGGCAATGATATTGGAGTTTACGAATGAGGTGAAAAACATGAAGTCTTCGGAAGTCAGTTATCAGCCCTCGGAGGCCTTGGCTGGTTTCACTGGTGCCGGATTCATCGAGTTGGACAGGCAGTCCGATCCGGTGGAAATGGCAGTGGAAGTTCCGGAGGATGGCGTATATTCGGTTGGATTCCGGTATGCCAACGGCAACGGACCGATAAATACGGAGAACAAAGCGGCGGTACGCACGCTCATGCTGGACGGCCAGAAAGCCGGCACGGTCGTGATGCCGCACCGAGGCCGCGGCAACTGGAACGACTGGGGGATGAGCAGCAGGATCGTCTTGCCTCTCTCAAAGGGGAAGCATACGATCGGAATCCAGTATCTTCCCGAGGACGAGAACATGAACATAGGCACAAATCACTCTCTGGTGGATAATGTCCAGATAGTACGCGTGAAATAATGTTGCCGAGCCTTTTATCATGTCTGATTTTGTGTCAACGATTTGGCGTTGCGGAATTGTTTGTCGCGTTGTGATAGATTCTCTGCACACAGGTTCTCCATACTTAGAAAGTAAAATAGATATGGAAAAGCAGGATAAGATCAGAGGCTCGCTTGTTGGTGGCGCCGTCGGAGATGCGTTCGGGTATCCCGTTGAGTTCGTATACTCGTTTCAGGACATACAGGCCAAATATGGTGAGGAGGGGATAACGGATTACGACCTGTCGTATCCGTGGCTTGACGGGAAGATTGATACGGCGCAGTTCTCCGATGATACCCAGATGACGCTCTACACCGCCGAGGGATTGCTGGAGGCGGAGCAAGGCGGCCAGCCTGTAGTCCCGGCGATCTGCAATGCCTATATCGCATGGTTTGGCCACCAGTTGGGTCGTAAAGTCAAGATATCGTACACGTCGGAACTCGCCCAGATCAAGGAACTGAACCAGCGTCGCGCACCGGGCAATACATGTATCTCGGCCTTGTTCGCCATCAACAGCGGCAAGGAGCCGGATAATTCAAGCAAGGGTTGCGGTGGCGTGATGCGTGTGGCTCCCATCGGTCTGTACGGTGCAGCTCATGGCTGGACGCTCGACAAGACAGCCCGTCTGGCCGGAGAAGCGGCTGAATTGACCCATCTGCATCCGCTCAGCACATACTCGTCGGCTGCGTTGGCTGTAATCGTCCAATTGTGTGTCGATGCGGAGGCAATGGATGCCGAGAAGTTCAAGGTGATAGTCCGCAAGTCGCTGGATGTTGTCGCTGAGGTGTATGGTGAGTCTGCTCCTGCAATGGATGAGTTCAAGGCGATTGTGGAGAAGGCGATACGCTTTGCTGACAATCAACTTCAGGACTGGGAAATCATCGAGAACGGCCTTGGCGGAGGCTGGGTGGCCGAGGAGACTTTGGCGATAGCGGTATTCTCCGTACTGCGCCACATCGATGACTTCAGCGCCTGCATGGTCTGTGCCGTAAATCACGGAGGTGACAGCGATTCCACCGGTGCGGTGGCCGGCAACATCATCGGTGCCATCCTGGGCTACGACGCCCTCCCGGCAAAGTTCACCGCCGACATACAGCTCCGCGACTTGCTTCTCGCTACCGCGGACCGCCTCAGCCGGTAGATTACTATGATTGTTAAAATGTATGGGAGAGCAGTGATTGTCATTGCTCTCCCGTTTTTTCAATACAGAAAGCCGAACATCCAGAGTGGGATCTTGTTGCCGAATCCTATTTCCAGGTCATCGGCAGCCACATAACTGTCTGGAAGGTCTTTGATCTGGTTGAAGCCTTTCTTGCGTCCTCCAACCTCAAATACATGCCGTCGGTCGAGTCTGAAATCCCCCGCTCGGTCGAGTGCCAGCGATGTGACATAACGCATCTGATTGCTGAAAAAGGTTTCTCGAACGGTTCCTTTATCTCCAAATCCGGTGAGGGAATGTACCAGATTGGTATTGTCCAGCAGTATTTTGTCAGGTTTGGAAAGAGTCCTGAGATTCTGCGGCTCGTAACTGATCATGGCGATGAGTCCGGCACGTTGCAGGGCGTCGAGCATCTTCAGCCCTTGTTCACGGTTGGTTTCCAACTCGCGGTAAAGTTCCGTCATATTAGGCTGATATGGAACTTTCTCGGCCAAGATCATCAGCAGCCGTTTGATTTTTGACAACGTGGATTGACTCATGTCTTCCACGGCAGGTATGTCGCTTTCTATCACCTGACGGCAGACGTCCTGCAGACGTTGGTCGAAAGTTGACTTTGCTTCACGGTAAAATGGATAATAACCATGCCGTAGATATTGTTCAAATGCCGGAAGAATCTTTATACGCGATGTGATATCGCCTGCAAGAGCCTGGTGTGTGCCTATTAATTCTTCCAAAGTAATTGCCGGCATATCCAATATTCCCTCCAGCTGCAGGAACTCGCGGAATGACAGTCCAGGCAGTGTATAACTGCCCTGCCTGCGTGACAGGTCACCGAGACTGCTGTCTATCTTCAGCATCGATGATCCGGTGTAAACTATGGACAGGTCAGGGTAATCGTCATAGATATTCTTGATTGCAGTCTGCCAATCCTTGTATTTGTGGACTTCATCCAGAAAGATATGGGTTCCACCGTGAGTATAGTGGTATTCCACAAGGTCGCGCAATGAATTGGTGGCAAACCAGAGATTATCGAGCGATACATATAGTGCTTTCTCCGGCTGGGGGAATGCCTCCTTGATATGTTGCAAGATCAAGGTGGTCTTTCCTACTCCTCGTTGTCCTTTTATGCAGATAAGACGTTCGTCCCAATCAATCTTGTCGTAAATGAAACGTTTGAATTTTAAGTTGACAAGGCGTAGTTTTCGGTTATATGTAGAAAATAAAGTTTCCATATTGATATTAATATTTTGCTACAAAGTTAATTAAATATCTTAAATCTGCAAAGGGAAATGGCGAAAAAAGACTATGTAAGATTGAAAAATGGTCTTAAATTAGACTATGGAAGATTGAAAATAGGCTAAAAATTAGACTATGGAAGATTGAAAAATGGCTAAAATTTAGACTATGAAAGATTGAATTCAGGCTAAATAGATTGCGAGTATGGATTCCCGTTAATGAAAAATGCTTTTGTAATACTTTGTTAACACTCATAAAACATTTATGAAATAATCCTGGGATAATTTTGCGGCGTGAAATCATAACATCAACGCATGAAACGCATCACGCTGCTAATCCTAAGCCTGTTCTTGTTTCTCACTACATTCGGGCGGGAAATATCCGGCATAGTGGTTGACTCATCGACCGGGGAGGCACTAATCGGAGCCTCGGTTTATGTGAAACAACAGCCCCGGTCGGGAACATCCACAGGACTTGACGGATCCTTCAAACTCACCACAGACTTCAGAATCCCGATTCTGATATGCTCCTATCTGGGTTATGAGACTCAATCCATCAATGATCCGGGGAATGCCCCTCTGACCATCAGGATGACCGAATCCACGGCCCAACTGTCGGAAGTGGTAGTCATTGCTTCGGCATCCAATACGGAGACCGGAGCCCGCATGATTGAACGGAATTCGATGAATGTCGTCAACGTGATGAGCGCTCGGGCCATGGAACTCTCACCCGACATCACCGTAGGAAACATCATCCAGAAAATGTCGGGAGTCACCACCGAGCGCAATTCATCGGGCGAGGGGCAGTATGCCATCCTTCGTGGAATGGACAAACGCTACAATTATACACTGGTCAATGGTGTCAAGATACCGAGTCCGGACAACAAGAACCGATTCGTACCCCTCGACTTGTTTCCATCGGAGATCCTTGACCGTATAGAGGTGTATAAGTCGATGATGCCCAATCTGGAGGGAGATGGAATCGGGGGAGCGGTCAATCTGGTGATGAAGGATGCTCCATCGCGGCGCCTGCTTCATGCCGACATCACGACCGGCTACAACGCATTGTATTTTGACCGTGACTTCCTGTCGTTCAATCATGGCGCGATCCAAAGAAGGTCGCCCAACGAGATAAAGGGCACCACGGGCGATTACGGCGTAGCGGGTACCGATTTCACCAACTCCAACCTGCGCGTCAGGAGTTCATGTCCATGGCCCGACATCCTGGCCGGAGTGTCATATGGCGACCGGTTTTTCAATGACAGGCTTGGCGTCATAGCCTCGGCCAGCTATCAGAACCTGAACCGCGGGAAAAACAGCGACTGGTATTACCGTTCCGCATATATGACCAACGGAGTGGAGCATAGGGAATATTCCGAGAACCGTCAGCGTCTCGCCATACATGGCAAACTCGACTATGTGTTCTCGCCGCGGCATAAACTCTCATGGTACAACGGATGGCTCATCATGACCAATGAGCAGACCAGACAGGCGCGGGACGACAAGACGGCGTCTGTGCGTATGCGGTGGAACCGTCAGGGGATATTCAATTCCACCCTTCAGGGCAGCCATCGGTTCTGCAACGACAGGCTGAGGGTCGACTGGCGAGCCGTATATTCCGACGCCACGAACCGTACTCCGGACAATGCCACAGTCTATATCCAAGGCAGCCATTTGGCCTCGAGCAAGGCGGCAGTGCGTCGCTGGGAACATAATTCAGACCGTGACTGGGCCGGATACGTCGATCTGGGATACGACAGCGGCAACTGGAATTTCGGGCTCGGAGGAATGTTACGCAGCAAAAAGCGCAGCAGTTTCTTCAACGAATACACGTTCGATTCAGCCACCGGCAACGGACACGTCCAGGTGTTCGGACAGGACTGGAACAATCTGGACGGCATACTCATCACGCCACGCGAGTTCGGCAACGTAGGGGATCCCCTCAATTACAGCGCCGATGAGACAATAGCAGCCGGATATGCTATGGTCCGGCTCACGCTGACGAACTGGGAAATCATCGCCGGCCTACGCATTGAGAACACCAATCAGGGCTATTCACTGAAATTTCCCCGTGAAGTAGATCCGACTGGCCGTCAGAAGTACACCGACTTCCTGCCAAGCATTCATGTAAAGCGTATGCTGACCGACCGGATGAACCTGCGGTTCAGTTACGCCCGCGCCATCAACCGCCCGAGTTTCTTCGAGATCGTTCCATACAGCATCATCAATGAGGAATACAAGGAGAAGGGAAATCCCTGGCTTAAGCATACCGTGGCCGACAACATCGACCTGCGATGGGAGTTCTTCCCGAAATCCTCCGAGCAATTCATGGCGGGACTCTTCTACAAGCATCTCCGGAATCCGATTGAATACGGACTCATCAACGAGGGACAGGACACCTACTACATGCCTGTCAATATGGGCAACGCCGACAATATGGGTGCAGAGATCGATGTGCTGAAGTATTTCAACAAGTTCGGCATAAAGGCGAACTATACCTTCACACACTCCCGTATAACCACGGACAAGCGCACCATGGAGGATAATCAAATAACAACCGTCAGGCAGAGCCGTCCTCTGTTTGGCCAGGCGGCGCATGTGGCTAATCTATCGCTATTGTTCAAGGACACTCGTAACGGCTGGGACGCGCAGGTCACAGGCAGTTTCATCAGCCGTCGGCTCGCAGACGTGAGCAACTGGTACGACAACGACATCTGGGAGAACGATTACTTCCGAATGGAACTATCGGCCGAAAAGGCCTTCCGATGCGGGTTGTCAATATTCCTCAAGGCCACCAACCTGCTAAACCTGCCCATGATAAGGTACTATCATAAAGGTCCGCATACTGACAGCCTGACCGGTGTGGAACGCATAGGCGGCAACGTGATGGAACGTAAGGAACGTTACGGCCAGACCATACTGCTTGGAGTCCGGTTCAAATTGTGACGCTATGGATGAATTGATCATAACAAGTCAAGACAACAACCTAATAATAACAATTGCAAGAAGATGAAAAATTTACTATTTGTGGCTATGATCGGAGCGTCGGTTGCGCTCGCATCGTGCAGCAGCGAAGACGATCCCGAACAGCCCTCGTCGAAGACCGAGGTCTCCGAAACGGAGATGACAGTATCGGGCACATGGAAGTCGGGTACCGAGATCAATCTGGACCGACACCTCGTAATCCCTGAAGGGGAAAGCCTCACGATCGAGCCTGGGGTGAAAGTGACGGTATCGACAGCCGGAGTCGGCGTGAACCACACACCTGTCGAGATCATCGTGAAGGGGAACCTATATGTACTTGGAAGTGAGTCGCAGCCGGTGCTGTTTACCGTCGATGAATCCAAGCGCACGGCAGCCAACACGTTCGCCGGCCTCTGGGGCGGCATCGTCGCCACGGAATCGTGTCAGGAAATGGTGATTGACCATGCCGTGATCGAATATACGGGTGGCCAGGTAATCGAGGGTTCGCCTTCCGCCACAGCCGGAATCTACACCGCCGGAGATGACGCCTATCCTCAGATCACCACAACAAACATCAACGGCAAATACGTTATCAGCAACTCCATCATCCGCAACGGATGGAGCGATGGAATCTATCTGATGGGAGGCTCGGCCATCATCTCGGGCAACATCTTCGCCGCCAACGGTTACAGCGGGGCTGAGGCCGTCAACATCAAGGCCGGAGTCAAGGCGGACATCGCCGGGAACATCATGTTCAGCCCCAACACCAACGGCCTCAAGTTGTCCTCGTCGGGCCAGAGCGAGACTCGCGGACAGGCTGTGGCCAACGCATACAACAACACCATCGTCAATGCCGGCTGGCGCCGCGACGGGGAAAAGGGAGGATGCGTTTACGTGGAGAAGAACTGTCTGGCCAATGTCGTGAACAACCTGATGGTGAACTGCAAGTTCCGTGCCATGACCCCCAACTACAAGAATCCGAATTCATCGGACGCCGGTTTTGACGACAAATCGGTGATCGATTACAATATGTACGTGTCCGGTACGCAGAAAAGTCCGATCGTGTATCCTGAGGAAAGCAATGTGGCCTATGCTTACGAGGGGTACAACTACAAGCATAAGAGTTATAATCCCGCCGTCGACGCCCACAGTGTGATCGCCACTGCTGACAATCTGGTGAATCCGGGATTCACCAATTTCGACATCAATGCCGTTGGCCTGACAGACTACGTCTATGACTCCGCATGGGACTTCCATCTCTCGGCAGGTTCTCCGGCCCTGAAGGCCACCTCGGCCCGGGTGACCCCTTGTTTTGCAACGGGTCTTGAAATCAACGGAAAATCATATCAGTCTCCCGCCCTTGAGCCGCGTTACGGTGCGTTCGGCGCTAAATGATAATGGCAATGGTACGCAATATATTCACATTCATGATTCTGTCGCTCGCGTCGATATTTGGCGCGGGCGCACAGACTCCGGCCACGGAACTGGACGGCGATGTAAAACTGATGATCGGCAACGACCTGGGACGTAATGGATCCTACGAGCAGAAACCTATAGCCGAACTGATGGGCAAGGTGGCCGAGTCATTGGGCCCTGATGCCTTTCTGGCGCTTGGCGACACTCATCACTATCTGGGAATCGGATCGGTCAACGACCCCTTGTGGATGACCAACTATGAGTTGATTTATTCTCATCCCGAACTTCAGGTGGAGTGGTGTCCGATACTGGGTAACCATGAGTATCGCGGCAACACGCAGGCTGTGATCGACTATTCCGGCACAAGCCGCCGCTGGATGATGCCCTCGCGTTATTATACACGGATATTCGACAATGACGGCACACGTGTCAAGGTGGTTTTCATCGACACTACTCCGATAATAGGTAAATACCACTCGAATACAGCGGAGTATCCAGATGCAGGTCAACAGGATGTCGACGCACAGCTGCGATGGCTTGACAACGAACTCAGCCGTGACGACGATGCCGACTGGACTGTTGTGGCAGGCCATCATCCCGTCTACGCCCAGACCCCCAAGCAGAGCAGCGAACGCGAGGACATGCGGAGGAAAGTAGATCCGATCCTACGGAAGCACAAGGTGGATATGTACATCTGCGGCCACATTCACAATTTCCAGCATATCCGCAGGAACGGCATCGACTATGTGGTCAATACCTCCGGCTCGCTCTCACGGCCGGAAGTGACTGCCACAGACGGCACGGTGTTCTGCAACGGGACGCCTGGATTCTCCATCCTTACCGCCACTCCGAAGGTCCTGACGCTCTCCATGGTAGACAACACGGGAACTGTGATCCATCAGGTATCCCGCTCCAAGTAAGAGCACATTTCACTCGTAACAGATGAAAAAGGTATTTATTGCATTGCTGCTCCTTTCGTGGAGTCTCGCAATCAGGGCCGAACAAGACGGCAACTCCGTTGAGACACCGGCAAGGGTGTATTTTGAGGATGGCAAACTGCATTTTGCCAGCAAGAACGACAGGTTCAAGCTCTGGCTTGATAACAGAATCTTTGTCGATGCGGCTTATTATACGCCTTGTTCCGACATAGACGGCCTCAGTTCAAAAGCTAATAAGGACCTGGAGACTGACGACAGCCATTTCCGATTCTCCAATGGTATAAGCATACGTCATGCCCGTCTGGGCTTTAAATCGACAGTGTACGACCGCTGGTTTGCGGAATTTGATATTGACTTTGCATATAACGAGGTGGAACTTAAGGATATGTACATCGGATACAAGTTCAATGACAAATTCTGTATAAAGGTAGGACAATTCAAGGAGCCGATGTCGATGGAGCGGCTGACGTCTTCTAAATACCTGACCATGTTGGAACGTCCCATGCCTATTGAGGCTTTTGCATCCGGACGCAGGTTAGGCGGCGCGTTCACCGGTTGGGGAAACCATTGGTGGGTTGCAGCCGGAGTATTTGCCAGGAATGTCGATATCCTCCAAAAGGAAAAGAATCGGGGTGACGATGGAATCGGCGTGACCGCGCGAGCGACCTATTCTCCGGTCAACAACGAGGATATTAATGGGGTTCCACCGACTGCGATCTCACGGAATGGGTGCAGGAGGGATTCTCGTTCATCCCGGCAAAGGGAGGAAACGCCAAGAATAAAGTCCCGGTTTATAAGCAGAAAAACAAGGAAGTGCGCTTCTACGCGCTGAACACATTGACAATCTCGGCACCGGCCCATGGGGAGCCGATGACTAAGATCACGTTCACGCTTTCAAAGCAGGGGCGTGAGGAACAAGCGGTCATCACTCCTTCCACTGGCCAGATGGATACGCAGGCGGCAGGTAACAGCACTGTGACCTGGAACGGTTCGGCTTATAGTCTGAGCCTAACTGTTGGAGAAACAAATTCGCTTCATCCTGAGGGGATTGTGGACGGAAGCGGTCAGTTTGACTTTGTAAAAGTTAGCATATTGACCGGGGATTCCTCCATTGATAAGCCCGAGGACACGGACTCTGAATTCTACATGTGCAATGCTACTGCAACCGATGGCGTGCTGTCAGAATGGATTCAAGGCAACCTGAAATTTACAGCAGAAAAAGGTGCTGATGAAACGGTTAATGATCCTGCCCTTAAAAATGGCGACGAGGCTCGCTTTTATGCTGGAAATCTACTGACAATATCCACGTTGGACGGACGCAACATCGGATCGTTGGAATTTGTGCTTTCGGAACAGGGTTTTGAGCAGCAGGCCACCATTACGTCCTCGGTCGGTACTGTCAATCAGGCTCAGGATTTCAATGTTGTCTGGGTTGGCGATGCAAACACCGTCTCTTTTGCCGTGGGTGCTAACGATTATGGAACCAAACCCTCGAAAAAAGGACAGTTTGATTTCACGCAAATCAGGTTACAATATGCTACAGTAAGTGGAATCTTGGATGTTTCAGCCGAAAATGATGTCAATTCCGCGGAGTATTACAATCTGGACGGCGTGAAAGTATCCAATCCATCCTTCGGAATCTTTATCAGACGGAATGGTGGTAATATAGAGAAAATCATGATTAAGTAGACGCAACGGTCATCGCAAAAGCAAGAAATGTTTCTACATAAAACTTAAGACACCATCCGCGAAATCGGATGGTGTCTTAATATTTTGCTACAAAGTTAATTAAATGCATTAAGTTGTTGTTCCACCAGCCAGGGGGTGGAGATGGAGCGGATGCGGTCGTCGAAATTTGCTCCGACTTTCACGATTTTGCGTCCATCGGCGCGGAATGGCAGGAGATAGTCTCGGTCGTTGATCTGATCCATGGCTTCCTGAGCATTCTTGTTCAGTTTGAACTCAAATAAGTATAGATATTCGGTGGTGCCTACTTTCAAGTCAATTCGACCGGATGCAGTCTGCATCTCGGCCTCGGTAAAGAATCCCATGAGTTTCATGACCAGATAAATCACATTCCGATAGTGCAGTTCAAGATTCCCCAGATCTATCTGGCTGTACTTGTAACCGCTGAACAAGCCCTGCAGACGTGTCATAAATCCATCGACATTCCCGGAACGTACATCCTTCACAAAGTTCTTGATGGTGAAGCCGGATGATTTCTCGGGAGTATAGTAGGAGAACAGCACATCCAGGAAACCGCGTTCCACCTCACGGTTGGGGTATCCGAGTGTCACAGTCTCGAATTCCGTATCATAGTCCTTGATGGTCAGATATCCGCTTTGGTATAGAACCGGAATTGGATTCTGGAGGTCCGCTGGGACACTTTCAAGTGTGAAGATGTCGGTCTCATAGTTGTTGAAATCCTTCAACGGCAGGTTGTCACGTTTGATCATTTCGATCAGAAAAGTAGGTGTGCCGGTAGCGAACCAATAGGAACCGATTCTGCCTGCGTCAAGAGCATTCAATAGGCTGAAGGGGTTATAGATGTCAGGAGATTCAGGCGAGAAATGGTAACCGTCGTAACTGGTTTTCAGTTTGGCATATGCTTCGTCGACTGTCAGGTTGTTCTTCTCTGCAAGATAGCGTACCCCGGAATCGAAGTATTTGACGATCTCATCCTTGGTTATACCGCAGATGGCGCTGAACTCATCCATAAGCGATATATCCTTAAGGTTGTTCAGGTCGCTGAAAATGCTGAGTTTCCCGAATTTCGTCACTCCCGTCAGCATTGTGAATTCAATGAAAGGATCGCAGTTCTTGAGATTTGAGTAGAATCCTTTCAATATGGCGCGCAGACTGTTCTGCAGTTCAGTATTGCCGACAGAATCCAGCAACGGTTTATCATATTCATCAATGAGGATGACAACCTTGCGGTCGAATTAATTCCTCAGTCCGTTGACGTTCTTCTGGAGTTTGACATTTACTCAGAATTTCATCTCTTTTCTCGGTGGAAATAATGAATGCCTCATTATATCCTGTAAGAACACCACGATAAATGTTAATGTCCCAATCCTTGAGGGGCACACCTACCGCCTCGATTTTGCGCTTGATGCTCTGCTCGATGGGCGAGAGAATTACCCAGGAGTCAGAGGTGGCGAAATCAGTGGACACGGCGTTGTGCCGCACGAAATCGCTCATTTTCCCTCCATCAGTTTGATGAAACGGGCGAGGGTGTTTCTGTCTACCTTACATATCTTCGCAATCTTACGCTTGGACACCCCCTCTTTCAGCAATTCACTTATCAAGGTTTCTTTTCCGCTTAGCTTATACTTATCCGGCGAGCTTTTGCGACCCTTGGGACGACCGAGTGTGACACCTTCTGCTTTTTTGCGGGCAAGAGCCTCCTTTGTACGCTGGGAGATGAGGTTGCGCTCAATCTCAGCCGACAGTCCAAAGGCGAAAGCAAGAACTTTAGACTGGATATCATCGCCGAGACGATAATTATCCTTTATAGTCCATACCTTAGCCTCCTTTGTCATGCAGATGTTTAGAATCTCCATAATCATAAAGAGGTTTCGCCCAAGGCGCGACAGTTCCGCGCAGATAATCAGATCGTCTTTCTTGATGCGCTTCAGCAGCACGCCAAGCTGACGCTTGTTATAGGCCTTGGTGCCTGAGATGGTTTCTTCAATCCAACCGTCGATGGTCAGATTCTCGCGCTTGCAAAAGTTGTTAATTTCAAAACGTTGGTTCTCAACTGTCTGTTTGTCGGAACTCACTCGTATATATCCGTATACCATATATCATTCGTTTTTTATACGCACAATATATGGAAATGTCAATCAGGCTGAATGTCAAGTAGCGGTAATATGCACCATTTGCATAATACTATCTTTCACTCATAGCCCAGCTTTCACCACAGGCAATGGTTATTTCCAAAATGGAAATAACCACATCACTCGTCGATGCCGGTAGGTTGGTCGTCGATGGCGTGGATGATCTCGAGTTTGAGGGCTTCGGGATAGTCCTCGTTTGCCATATAGCAGGTGATGATGCGTTGGAGTAGATCTTTGTTGATGCGTCCGGCGGCTACGTGGTAGATGATTGCCTCCATGCATTGCATGAAGTTGTAGGCATGCCAGTAATAGCCATTATGCACGAGGAACCAGACACCGATAGTCAAGGCAACACGTTTGTTGGAGTCCTCGAAATAATGACCGGTGCATAATCCGAATACAAGATATGTCAGCTTCTCAACGAATGTCGGATAGTACAAATCATTCTGCACAAAGTCAAGGACTTTTCGTATACCGCCCTCGTCATTCACCCCTTGCAGACCGCCTCCGCTGGCGGCTACAGTCTTAGTGTAGACTACCAAAGCCTCATCATAAGTGATGTATTTCAATTCCTCACTCTTCATCGTCGGCTTGCTTTAGGCGTTTGAGAACTTCTTTATTCTCCGGCAGTTCCATAATTTCATCAAAGTCTATCGACTTCTCGCCGATGAAACGGTCGAACTCTTCCGGAGTTACAGCACGAAGGTATCCGGCTATGTTGTTATGGAACACATCGCGAAACGCCACGTCGCGCGATGCCATCTTTGAACGTGCGTCATAAATGAACGGCTTCATTGCCGGAGATCCTTCTTGTTCGGTTATCAGTTCCTTAACTCGTTCAAGAGGCAGTTGTTCTCCTCCATTTTCCTTATACTCCTCTTCAATAGCATATCCTATTCCATTCTCGAAAGAGGATAGGCAACGCAGAACCTCGGCATAGAGCGTGCGTCGCACATTATCATCCTTATCAAGTCGCAACAAAGCACGGTATTCCTTTGCTCTTTCCTTAAAAACAGCCTGATAAATAAGGTCAGTAACCTGAGCATATTTGAATGTCTTATGACCCAGGACGCATTTGCCTACTGCGGTTGTGAAATTCTTGCGATAGTTATCTTCCTCTATGGCTGCCGGTAGAAAATCCATATCGCGGGTGTTGATATATTTAGTCCCGCCTCCGGCTCTCTTGTTGATGGTAGATATTACTATGTCAAGTATCCGAGCTCGAACCTGCTTAGCCTTCTCGCTCTCAGTAAGAAGCATACCCATATTGAGAACAGCACGGAAACTGAATAGCCCGAGTTGAGTGGTTTTGGTCATCTCATTTATGACATGACCAAATTGCAACTTCAATTCTTTCAACAACTTACCCCTACATAAAAAGTAACCGTTATATTTCAGTTCCTCTTCATATTGGGATATGTAACGGTTGATTGTCGAGAGGTCTACCTCATAGAAATCCGCTACCATTTTCTTGGTGAAACGGTATTCTCCCTCAAAAAGCATCCCGGTAAATCCGAGATTATCCTGAAGGGCTTCCACGGCATAACGGTTGTTAAGCACATTCTGCCGTTCGACATTTGATATAGTAAGGTCGTTCATAGTTACAAAATTACGAATTTTATTTTGATTATCAGCTATGTCGTTCCATATTTCACAGAGCGGTAATGACAAGGAAAGTACTCTTTTGGTACATTTAGTTCAGTTCGGGCACTATATATGCCCAATGAACTAAACCTGTCTATAGATGGTTGGGCAAAAGAAAATATCAGGCGACATGAAAACTCCAACAGCCCGTTGGAGTTTTAGCCAATATACATGACAAAGTCGGTCAGAATACTTCTTCTTTTGCTCCGTTGACGCTTGCATCTATCTCGTCGGCGATTTCGTCGGAGGAGAGTTTGATATAGTCCATGAATGTCTTTTGGGTTTTGTGACCGCTGACGTGCATCATTTGGACGATGGTGAATTTGTGGGAGAGATACATATTGGTGATTCCACTGCGCCGGGCGGTGTGGGTAGTGACGCAATCGTAGCGAGGCATTATCACTTCACCTTTGTCATTTCGCTCTACCGTTAATTCTCCTGCGGCTTTTTTGACCTTCTGCTTCATCGTGAGCTTAGTTGGGACTTTGACTGCGAGAGTCGGCACTGTTTCCGAGAGTGTCTTTAGGATGTCCTTGATGTAGCGGTTAAGTATCTGGTCAACCACTGAGGGAAAATGATAAATAGGGATATTCAGAAAATAGCCAACTAATTGTTTGGCAGAGTTATAGATAATTTGTAACTTTACAAAGAACCCCCGATGGACCCATCACGGGCTTATTCGGGGGTAAAAACAAATTAATTTCATTGTGAAGTCACAAAAAATCGGAGACATTCAGCCAACATTACCGTTTACAGGATACGATTTTCTGAAAAAATATCGAGAGAGTTTCGCCGGGAGCGAACTCGGACGCATCCATTCCATGCTGCCGTTGAAAGAGATGGCAGAGGAACTTGCCTCGCATTTTCCGAAGAAACATCCACAGGGTAACAAACCCGGCTTTCCGCCCGAAGGAGAGGTGGCGCTGATGTTCCTCAAACCGTATACGGGACTGTCGGATGACGGACTTGTAGAAATGCTCAACGGCAGCATTCACATGCAGATGTTCTGCGGCGTGCTGATAGACCCATCGCGACCGATCAAAGACGGAAAGATCGTCAGTGCCATACGCAACCGGCTGGCACTCAGACTAGACATTGTCAAGCAGCAGAGCGTGCTTTACAAGAAATGGGACTCACTGCCCAAAGACAAGGATTTGTGCATGAGCGACGCCACCTGCTGTGAGAGCCATCTGCGCTATCCGACCGACATCAAACTGATGTGGGAATGCAGTGAATGGCTGCACTCTCTGCTGGACAATACCTGTCGCGAACAGGGCGAACGGCTTCCCCGCAGCAAGTACAACGACATGGACAAGGCACGGCTCGCATATGCCAAACAGCGCAAACCGAAGAAATCGGCGACACGCAGAATACAGCGTCGTCTGCTGAACCTGCTGGGCAAACTCATCGGGCAGTGGGACGGTCTGTGCCGCCGGTACGCTCCTGTGATTGTACTGACAGCAGAGCAACACAAACGCATCCTGGCAATCAGAGAGGTGTTCCGTCAGCAGAGAGACCACTTCGACCGGA